>TARA_R110002003_G_scaffold2445_1_pt1 | contig 25909 bp, 24 predicted proteins | sample TARA_R110002003 | Tara Oceans TARA_R110002003 (sample SAMEA4396441) | marine metagenome | biome: Westerlies Biome; feature: [SRF] surface water layer (ENVO:00010504); material: water (ENVO:00002006), including particulate matter (ENVO:01000060) such as... | depth 5 m
CATGAAATTCAACCTTAGCCACGTCGTCGCTAATTTTCGCAGACTCCTTGAAGACTAGTCGGTCACCATCGTACACTGCGAACGCGATGTTGTCTGTGGATGAGCCTTCGACACGCGCTGATATTGTTCCTTGAACCGTTTTTAAGCTGTCGTCAAGTTTGTAGTCAATGCGAAGATCTTCAATGCGGGCCTGGTAAGTCTCCAATCTGACCTCGCGCCAAGGGCCACAGGTGTTAAGAATTGGACCCCAGTCCCATCCCCAGTGGTACTGCGCCTTGCGAACTGCGAGTCTCGCCATGTCGCCATTGAAACCCACCCATTTATGCTCAGGATGCTGTTCCTTGATCTTGATGGCCTCCAGCCTTGCGGATGCGAAGTCGATTTCGAGAAGATTGCTTGATCCGGACTGGAGCTTCTTGGTGACATCGAGCCGATGAGGAATGAACATGTTGTCGCTTTCGAGGATAGTCTCTCCATTAAGCTTGACAGTCGCAAAAGTGTCCAGGCCGTCAAAAGCCAGCACGTGGACTTTGCCATCCGTCGCTTCGCCTACTTGGGGAAGCTCGACCTTGTATGTCCAGGTTTTGTCAGCAACCCACTCTGCTTTGAGCTCGTTGAAGCCCAAGAAAGGGTCGGGTATCCTAATTGAGCGGTCAGCTGAGGTCGCAAAGTCACTTTCTCCACCAGGCCGTGCATAACCTCGCGCGCATCTCCAGTCGGAAGTCGTTGGTGATGACCACCCCTCATAGAGTCCTGTACAGCCTCAGATGCTTAAGTCTATTGCTAGGAGCAGTAGCAAAATATGCTGAGGACATGTGAACTTCTATATCAGGGCAAAGACCTGACGCATGCTTTCTTGACCGAGGTGAGCGCGCGAGAAATAGATGCGTGGCCTGGTGCCTCCAGAGGTCTGCTTGAACGCACTTTCCATGTTCGATAAGGTCCAAATGAACGTTGGTTGGAACCTTCTTCACGGACAGCCAGGCATTCTCAGCTGTGTCGTCTGCCTGCTTGAAAGTCCACCCTTCCGTCAATGCGATGCTAGAAAGAGCTTGGGTATTCGTCATGATGGTTGCGCCTCGGTCGCGAGAAGAGCTTCCTCAGGTCGATGTGTGAAAGGAGCGGCTACCCCAACGACAAGCGGGGTAAACAAAAGGCAACAACGACCCGTCCCTCATGACATCGTAGGGTCCAACCCACATATAATTCACACGGCGGGCTTGGCCGGAGCGTCTGCTGCCGTGAAGCGTACTCGAGAAGTTCGTAAATCCATGGAAGATTGCCTATTAAGGTATACGGAGTGGAGGCCCCGCGCCCAAAGTGGCATGGTGTAAGGTACTACGTCGGAGAAATGGGGCCTGACACCGCGGTGGTCAACCGCCTAAAAGGGCTAAGCGGTAGGTGCAGGCGGCGAAACTTCGCCATGAGATCGGTGCAAGATCAGGTGCCATTGTAGGGCTCAGCGGTAAGGCGGAAGATATCCGAAGGAGTTTATCCCACGCGGCGCGGGATGCTCGGATGGCAACACAGACTCTGAATCGTGCGCAATTTCTATTCCAGACCTTCAAGTCAAATAGCCTATTTGCAGAGTTCTGTATAGCCTCAGACATTCTTGTCTGTAGCTTCTAGCCGCAGGAAAATGCACTGAGGGTGGCTAGGTCTCTATGACAGAGCGAAGTCGTCAAGCACGCGAGCGTGCAAGTATTGTGGCGCGACCTGGCGTTGCGCGGCAGTTCATCTTATCATGTTACACAAGCTAGTGCTCGGTACAGGTCTCGTTGCTCCGTTCCTGTCTTGTCCGCGACTTGCACAGGAGGAACAATCTCCGCGAAGTGATTTGCAGCCAGTAAATCTGGGAGGATTCTTGCATGATGCACGTAGCCGCTTTCCAGGCTGCCGGATGGCGCCAACAGCTCTTGTTGATGTTAACAGAGCACTGATTCAGGGTGAAAGTTGTGGTTGCAACGAAAAATGGCATTGGCAACAGGACAAGATGGGTATATAACGTCCAAACACGGTCTGCTTTCACAACCTGTGACCGAAACTGCGTCCCTCAAACTACTCAAAGAGGGATGCCGCAAACAGTTCAATGGCTGTACAGGCTACCAGAAGTACGGTGCTACCCGACTGAACGGTTCTCGTCGCCGCACTTCTTCTAAACATCTCCTGTCTAGCTCTCTTGAGAAGTAGCGCTGCCTGCTTGTCGACCCTGCCCTGTTGGGCCAACTGTAACATCTCGTCCATACTTGTGTCTAGTATGTTTGTTGAGCGTGCTCCGGGACAAAAAACGACTTCCATTCCGGCACCAGAAGGGATGATGAAGGTGGAGGTTTGATCGTCGAAAGCTAATGTGGCTGTTATTAGCCGGTGGTGAAAGCGGATGTGGGGCGGGTGGAACAAACCAAAGCTATAGGCGTCTGGGCAGACCGCCTTCACGTTCTTCGAATAGTCACCTGGTCGACATTTACTCGCGGAATTGTATTCTCCTGTGCAACAGTCTTCGGGCTTGTTGTTCTTTGCGCACGCCGAAAAGCATGGGTTGAATTGAGGTCGCTGGATGTTGTCGTCAGGATACGGGTACACGCCATCGCCGGGCTTGTCTGGAGGAGACTGTTGCAGGTCCCAGGGACACCATTTGGATATCTGATTGTCATCTACCTGCTCCTCGAACGGTAGAGGGTATGAGCTGTTGGTTCGGAGGAACTCGGGATACTCTGGATATGGGTTGTAGCCTTGAGCTGCCAGCAGCCCGGCCGTCCCTTGACAAGATGGGTTGGTGAGATTGGGCGGTATGTCATCGAGAGTGACATTCTCGAGCGGCTGCAGGACGATTGCCATGGGAACATTGTACCCGTCGACTAGCGAGATGTCGTAGTATGTATGTCCGTCTCCGGCGTCGAAGGTAAACTCTGCAAGCGATACTGGAACGTCACCCTGGAGAAGATCAGCTTCCGGCCCAGGACTTGAGAAAGACTCGGCACTCACGCCCACTTGACAGTTCAAGATGCCGTTGCAATCGCCTGACTGACAGGCCTTCCCACGGCCTTCAGCTGGACCCGTACCATCGCTGTTGAACGAGCAGTTTGTTCGGCCCCAAACGCGACCTTGCCAGTCTTCGGACACCGTCTGGTTCTTCGTCTCTCCGGTTTCCAGCTTGAAGCCAGTGTCGTTCGGGCCGTTCCCAGACTGCGTCGAGATGCCAGGCCAAATGTCCTCAGGGCAGCGGTTGGTAACAAGCAGCGGCGTGATGTCCAATTTTCTTCGCTGCAATTTACGAGGAGCTTTCGTGGCCATGTGATGGAGCCCATCTGCCATGGGGAGCCCGGAAAGTAAGAACAGCGCGCTGCATAGTCGAGCGACAGAGAAGCGCGGCACGGACGCAGTATGGCTGGCGCTGGCTTTGCATGGCGTGCGCATGGCAGTTGGGAGGAGTGACTGCGCGTATCAGACGCGCAGTCACGGGGCAGGTTGGAGTATCAAACGATGTTCTTTAGGAATGCGATGTGAGGGCTTAGGCCAGGCGGGCGTCGTGATATAGCCAGGGAAGCGTACGAAGCTGAAGGATGCAGGACGGCCAGCGCCCAGCGCGAAATCAAGAAACATAACGAGGGCAAGCAGATCATTGACATTGTGAGGGAGTTGCAACCTGGTCGACGGTGACGCAACCGCCAGGGTCCAACAGGGCAGCCACGACAGCCAATGGGTAAGCGAGAAGCACCAAACTCCCGAACACCGTTGACGCTGCGATCGCGTTGCATCTCTCGCAAATACTTGACTTGACAATGTTCGGATGAACGAATCTCAACGTGTCCTATCAGACAACGATAGTGTGTTCACATCGACTCACCCCCTGCTCAGATGGCCCTGTACAGAACCATAGACGGCCGGCACGCTATCTCGCCTACGTGCAAGAACATCGACGACACTACAGCACAAACTCATACAAATTTGTGGCCTCTGTAGCATTCTCTCGAGTGACGCGAGGACGCCCGCCTTGCACATAAACACGCTCGAGTATACAATGTCTCATCTCCTACACGACATCACACAATGATCCAGTCACTATACCACTGTGACTGAGCAGACTACATACTTCTTTCACCATGTACCCCTCCAAACCTCACACTTTCCTGCATAAATGCTTTCACAATTTCCACCCTTTGCTCATCACACACCTGGTCATCCACTCCTCCACTACCACACAACAAACCAACTTCTATCCCCGCTCAACAAGCCTCCAACGACCAACACGATCAACAACACGCAAGTCAGCTCACAAACGCCCAACCAGAACATGTACGCCGACGCGTCAGGTCAAGCGATGGATCAGGAGAAGTACATCGACGTCGAGCATGGTCCCTCACAACCCAAGTCCTCGCGCCTCCACGCGCTCATCCGCCACCCCACAATCTTCATCCCGCTAATCATCGCAGCCGCGCTCCTAATCGGCGGCATCCTAGGCCTGGCGTTGATGCCAACACGGTACATTCTCGCCGGCGCCACGGGCCCCCAAATCCATTCCGCCTTCGACGCCGTCCCCACCGTCCAGGCCACACTTCCCTACCTGGATGTGCCAGCTCATGACACCACCACCGTGGCGCGTCGGCACGAGCAGCGTGTGCACAATTCGACGGCTCCGGGCGTCGATATCATGCCGCTGCTGAACATGACCATGCCGACTAGCCTGCCCGCTAACTTCTCCAGCCCGTTCAACCACACCAAGACGCGTCCTGCCGTCGACGACGTGGAGATCGAGGCTACGAATGGGTCCGGCGTGGACAGCGGCAAGGGCGGGTTGATTACGGGCGTCATCTTCGGCGTCGTGGGCTTTTTGGTTGTGCTGTTCTTGATCTGCAGCTGTCGTGCTCGGCGCGGGTAAGCAGCTCACTATCCCAGGGGCTGTATGGTAAGTAGTTGGGGATGAGGACGGGTTTGAGAACACTTGAACGGTATAGCTGGGTGGAGTCTACCCGTCTGAGTCGAACGGTTGTGTGATTTGATCTTTGGATTGCGTTTTCCTCCTAGTCGGGGGATGGACATGGTCGCGCAAGAAATGTAGAACAATAAGATACTTGATAACGCAATGACACGGTGCAAAACTTGAACGTAGATTCAGCAAGTGAAAATAATATTGAAAATGGTTACCACATCACATCTCACATCCTTCGAAACTCAAAAGACCAGACCTAACATGCTCAACGTTTGCATACACACTTCTTTACAACTCAGCGATTATGTACATTGCTTCTCCAGCGCTGACCCAGCTCCATCTCATGCGTCCCAATCCTAACCGACATATGCAAAAAGGAAAACCCGCGCATAATACACTACATTCTCTCCAGCACTCCGGCCAACCCAACCCAACTCAACTAAGCTTCATTAACAGGCATCAAGGAGCGTAAAGAACATATCTTCATCAGCATTATCCCGCGTCTCATATCCTATCCACAGTGACAAAACGAAAGAAACGACAAGACATTAGATCCGCGTCTCCGACCAGCGGAGATTGGGTAGTTTGGTGTGTGTTTGTGTCGGGCGTGATGTGTGGTGTGTGTGGTGTCGTGTTGGTTGAGGGAGGGAGGGGCCGAGATTATTATTTTGATGGCGGATGTGCGGGAAGATTGGCAAAGATCAGTAAAAACATGCAAAGAAAAATCGCTGGATGCAGGGCGAATTGAGGCTAAGATGCGATGGTATGTTGTGAGCCCTTGTTCGGCCGTGCTGGCGAATTGGATGGCGGCTTTAATATCGAAGGCTATGGTATGGTGATTGTTTGCAAGGTTATGCAAAGGTACGTATCGTATGAATATGGTGTGCCATGGGAGCGATGCTGGATGAGTGTGCGTGCGAGGTATTCCACGAAGTGTTTGAGCCATGGTTCCTACCGTCGATACATCGACTTGTGTGTGAGGGGGCTGTCATAGGCAACCGGCCCTCTGACTCGTCCGCCTCTTGCGATTGGTGTTTGCCCTGTGCAGAATATGCACACGTACACGGGCGGTATGTTGTTGCTATGCAGACCCACGCAGCCCATGTGCAGCCACTTGTTGCACGACTCGCACTGCACCATGGACTGCCCATCGTCGACGCCGTTGCATACGCATCGTGTGCTTTCGCTCGAGAGGCTGCTTCGGTCGGTCGATGGGGTAGTGAGACCGTCGGTGTTGGGAGATGCGTTGAAGCAATTGGTGAATGGGTCGTAGTGGCCGTGGCCATGGGGTGTTGTAGTGTTGGCCATGTCAGCAGACGCCTGGGCCCAGCGCTGGTTGTGTGCTTTAAGGGTGTTTTGAGATGCACGATCTGTCGAGATTAGCCAAGGAATAATACGACCGTCAAGCATTCGTACCAGCCCTCTGTTGCCGACCTGCCACAACCTTTTTCAAGGCCCCTAACGCGTCACCAGGCGAGTCTGGCATATGCTGGTCCTCGCTCTCCCTCACCCCATCGAATGATGTCGGCAGATCCATCATGCTGAATCTTCGATGTGCATTGTCCACCACCTTCCTGACAGGGCGAACAGTCTCGAATGAGGCCTTGTCAAAAGCACCAGACGACGTTCTTGGGGCAGGCCGTGGCATCTTGAATGAGTTGGAGCGCTCCAGTCCACCACTATCTTGACGAGCATGCTTAGATGAGCGACGTTGGGGTTGGGGTATATTAAAAGAAGTGTTACGACTAATCGTTGGCGGCGGCTCATCATCATCGGATTCGGTGTCGTCTTCATCCCACAACCCCGGATACTGACGCCTTACATCTTTTTGAGATGTCCTCCGTGCAACCCTTGGTGTCTCCTCATCATCCTCAGCAGGCACAGTTTCTGTGCGAGCTCGCCCGGTCTCGTCGATGATCAGTCGGGTGCGCGGCCTACGTATCTCGGGGATGGATGTGAGTGATCCTCCACTTTGGCGTTTCAGCGGCGACGACCGACGGGGTATGGTGGAAGCAGCATGTGGAAGTGATATCCTTGATTCCATCGACGACGGCCTGCTCTTCCGAAAGCCACTGTCCGTGTTGCTTCGTTGTAGATTGGGCCTAACATTCTCTACCGAGCCGGACGAGGAGTTGGTATTGCTCCGTGAATGCTGGCTCCTGGCTTGCTTCGCAATCTCCTTCTCTTGCTGTGCCTCTCGTACTTGAGTCTCGTAGGGCTGTCTATTCGACACATTCCTGGTTGGCTGCTGTGGCATGCTACCAAAGGAGGTGGTGAGCCCAGGATTCGAAAAGCTGAAGAGCATGTTAGGATCGACACCAGCGGAGGTGGAGACGAAAGAGCTCGGTCTTGATGGCTGCGAGGCTATGACATTACTTGTGGCGAACGACGTCACTGGACCAGGTGATGACATGCCATGAAGCGCTTGGAAAGCCTGGGAGTTCATCTGATGATTCGCAGGGGTCGAGAAGGACTGCCAGTCAAAGTTTTGCTCGACCTTGTGCGGTGTAGGTCCAAAAGGATCTGCGCCAAGAGGCATGTCTACATCCATTTGTGATCCGTCATTGAGCTGATCCCAGAAGAGGCGTGAGTGAGGCATGGGTGGTGCTGACATTGGCCCAGCATTAGAGAAGGGCATCATGCTTGGCGAGAACTGGACATCGGTAAAGCCAAAAGGTGTTTGGTTGAAGAGTGCGTCTGCTGTAGACATGTGGTTAGGTGTCCGTTGTATCACAGTAGCTGGTGTGGCAAACTCTTGTCCTGCACTCTGGTGCGGGCCCCTCCTCGAATTGGCATCTCGGGTGGGCGGGGGTGTTTGCATCTGCGAAAAGTCCATGGTGACGGGGCGAGGTCGGCCGGGCTGACTTCTCAAAGGGTGACCCTGAGGTCGACCTCCCGAGTTGGGGCCTGGCGACGACGACAGTCTTCTCGAGACCTCGACCGGCGGCAGAGGTAGGTTGCTCGGGACGAAGTGGTTGACATGGAAGTCTGGGTCTTCGGGTGTGCGTGGCTTTAAACTATATGAACTCGACGGCCGGTCGTTGGGCGTCGAGAATGTAAACGATGGCGTCTGCACGGGGGTCTGCTGCCCATTGATTCGCGGGGTTGCCCAAGCGTCGATGAAATGTGAGTGAGGGAACGCCTCTGTCTGGGGCGTCTTGAGTGCCGTCTCCGGGAAGGTCACCGACTTGGGGGTGGAAGAGGGACTGGGGAGATGCCAATCCGTCGATCTAGCACGCGACCCACATTAGCCTTGATCCTGGTTACATGTTTTACCAGACACGAGGTGTTGTCAAAAAAAAAGTTTGTGGAGGTAGGAGCAGGTGGTAAGTAGGAAGCGAAAGTCGCGGTGTCATGAACGTGCAGAAGGGTGCCGGAATGCGGGCTTGAGTGCTGCGCTAAAGGCCGGTGCCATGGAGCTTCAGATGTCAACCGTGCGGTGCTGCCTGCCTCTCTGCCTACCCCAAACCACATGGGAGCGTGCACATGGCCAAAGTGCTACGCGAGCAGGCAGAGACGCAAACAATGCCTCCGGTGATGACGATGAAGGCCTACTGCACCGGCCAGGCGGCGTCATATAGAAGCGAGTGGGTTGAGTGATGGTGCTGGGGCACACACGGGGTACGTGACCAGGTGGGAAGGAAGGAACCCGTACCCATATATGTGCTGATCCAAAGTCATATCCAAGCCCAGTGACACAATGTTCCTGCCCTCAGACCATGTAGCGAACTATTGCTGGCGATGGCGGCGGCGGCTGCGAGGTGTGCGAGGCTGATGGCGGCGGTGGAGGGAGAAGACGGCGGGGTCTGGCAGAGACTTCTCTGTGTAGGCGGTGGACCTGGAGCAGAGACAATTAGGACAGACGTGTGAGGCGGTGACACCTTGTAGAACGGTGGAGCAGGGAGAGGCTCGGAGCTGCCAGCGTTGTGAGACGGGTATGCAGGTACCGTTCACTGCAGCGTAGCAGAGACGGCTTCTGCAGGCTGGGCAACGTCGTCAAGCTCAGACAGCTGCAGCGAGGAGTGACGACGAGGTTTTTTTTCTTCACGTACTAGAGGAGACAGTGGGGCGGGTATAATGAAGCCCTGAAGCTGCACAAGAAAAGGTGGGAATTGCACCGATGGTGCGTCCCGCAGCACCGGCAACGACGTTGGAATGTGTCTCCTGAGCCCTACCGCGCTGACGGCAGACGCAGCAGATCAGGCACTGAGCCGCACCGGCCTAGCTCCATATTGGCGGGGATATAGCGAGGGAGTCATTTGGGTCGTGGTCAGGAACGGCAGGGAGAGGAAGCTCTCCGGTGTTCATGGTTGACGGAGCACGCGAACCGTCCACCAACCGACGCCAGCGATTAGATGAAATGGGCTAGGCCGTGCCATCAGGGACAACGACGTGCTAGAACGCAGGCGGCACCAGGCTGATGCGTGGGGAGAAGGGCAGCGGAACGGTGGTCTGGCGTTCAAATGGCTGCTCGACTAGGTAGAGGTAACCTTGAAGTCTTTGGCCCGCCAGCCAGTCAACGCAGCGCTGGTCTCGATGTCCACTCTCGAGCTCCACTGCGCAGCTCTCTCCGTCAGTCTACCGAGCTGCACTCCTTAATCCCGCTGCGCAGATGGCGCCAGGCACAGCAAATGGGAGCTTACAGAAAGTGCTCGCCTGCCAGCTCAGCAATCGACAATTTGCCTTACAGCAAGCGAGCAGAACCCATGTTCCTGGAAATGCGGAAATCGCGGGGCCAATTCAGCCAATCGCAGGCGCACGATAGCTCTTTCCACATCTAAACCACAGCCACCGCTCCTCGGCCCCTAACTCATCCGCAAAGTCGCAGCACCGTGCCGCCGTTGCAATCGCCACCAAGATTGCCATTGCTATTGCGTAGCATGCCGACATTGGCAGCCGATCGTGAGTATGTCGTGCGTCGTTGCCAGCACAACGCTGCTCGTGGTACACGGTGGGCTTCTTTATCCCTGGCATGGCATGACATGTGAGATGGACCTGGATTCAACCTTCACTTCTTTGGTACCCTAGCGTCAGCTGGCGCATCCTGTTCATGCAAGGTACGGATCTTCAGCTTCGCGCCCTTGACGGTGGCGGTAGAGAGTGGAGAAGCAGGTCTCGCCGTGTTGACGAGCTGTTCCTGTTGCTCGACCAATGGCCTTCACATGTCGAGGTCCTCCTGACGAGTAGCTCTACAAGCACGCCACGGATGGTCAGTAGTGATAAGCATGGTGCACCCAATTGCTTCCGAGCAGCGAGCAGTCTGGTGAAGCGCGTCGGTGATCAACCGCTGGGCCGTGTCTGGTAAGCATGTAGCCGAAATGAAGACGCGGCCGTCGGCACGAGCGTAGAGGTGTCGTCATAACCCATGTGCACATTATGGCCGTAGCTAAATATATGTATCCCTTTCCACCACACATGCCTACTGTGGGATGCGCATCTTGCACATATACGAACGCCACCTCAATGCTTTAGCGAAACGCAACCTTAGCATGTTCCAAGCACTGTTTGAAAGAAACCAAACCAAACCAAACAAACACCTCGCTATCATGTGAATAGGTACAAGAATGGAAATACGACGTTCGAATTCGTCGGCTAGAGAGATGTCCTGTTCACTACAGGATCTTGCTGGTAGGACAAATCGGACACAGCTGACATGTTATCGTCATGTCGTCCAGCCGATGGGCCTGAGAGATCAGAGACCACATCATCGTCAACGGGATCGTCGAATGGCGAGCGCTCGATGAGATGTGTTCGCGATGTCGCAGGCGGAGCGACTGAGACTCGGAAGCTGCTGTGTCGCGAAGAGTTCGTAAAGCTGGGGGGGACAGCGCTGCGAGGCCGGTAGGGCGGCGGCGGCTCAACCAAGCTCTCGTTGTCGTTGAACGGGTTGACCGGAACAGGCCTGAGGTTGCTTGCAGATGTCATGGAGACAACATCCGACGTGTCAATGCCGGTAAAGTACGCACCGTTTGATCCTGACGGGATGGGACCGAGAATGATTGGGTGCGGTACGGCCAAGTCTGGCGGAGGTAGAGGATGGTTGTCCGTGGCAGAGTATTGTGGTGATGCTGATGAGGGTGGTGCCATGTAAGGTTGAGCGGAAGGTTGGGGTCGAGGCTGCATCTTCATCTCCTGCACTCTCTGCTGCGTAGCTGCAATCTGTGCCCGTCGCTTGCGCTTTCGCATACAGAAGAAGACCAGTCCCCCTAGGATCGCGAGAACAATGATTGGCGTAATGGCAGCCGCAGCATACAGTCCTCCGTTGCTCAACCTCCCTTTGCCCGCCCAATCTGGACGGTGCCCATAGCCAGAGGACGTGGCCGAGGCACTCCCTAGAAGGATAGGCGACGTTGATGTCTCTGATTCATATTGGCTCTCCCATGCAGCAGAATCTTTCGTTCTAGTAAGCAACGTCGACGAGCTCGAGAACCTGTCCCATGGATTTGGGATGTTCGAATTGGTTGCCCATGGAGGTGGCGGGAATGCTGTGTAGGGAGGTTTGCCGTAGTACCTCGTCATGGTGAACTCAGGGACGTTGTTCTCAGACGACATGCTCGCTGGAGTTGGTGAAGACATCACAACTGGTTTGCCAGGAAATGGGTACACCGTGGGCTCGAGGTTGTCGTCCGTCGTCTGAGTGTAAGGATGTTCGAGATCATCATCGTCGTCTTTGCGCGGCGGAGCCATTGGGGGCTCAGCCTGCAAAGGGCAAAGCTGTGCTTACGGAAGATCTCAGCGTCGCAAGTACGAGGAGTCGCAGTGCGATGTCAGCTCGCCAGGCGTATAAGGAGAGACTTGGAAGTCCGAGAATAGGTTTTTTTGTCGTCAAGTGTGTCGGCACGTTGCTTGGTTTTCAGGATTGTCCAAACGGAGGCTGGTGTGGGATGGTGATCATTGACTTTGTCGAGTGGCAGGAGAAGCGGGGCCGGCTGACGGACTCTGAGCAGTTGGTCTTGGTACAAAACCACAACTCACCCAACGCTCAATGACGCGAGAAATGCCTTTGCACCAGGCCGTTCATTGAAAAGGGCCGAAGGACACCAATGCTCGCAAGCTGGAACGGAGAAACAAGCAGAATTGAGGTGCGGAGGGCGGCCCTTTGAAATGCTGTAGCTGAGCGTGGCGCAGACAGGTCCCTGCGAGTTGGCATCTTGTACCGCATACCGTCAAGCCAACAGACCCCAAGTCCGTGAGCGCCGGCTTGGAGCGGAGACGGTGGTTGGCTGCAGGCTGGGGTGTGAGGTGCTCCGCCCCCCCACCTTACTCGGGATGGGTATTTTTGGCTAATGCTAGCTGTCGATCCGAGGTTGGAGAGGACACAAATACCGGATCTGTGTCTTTAAGGCATCAAAGACAGCATTCAGCATTCTTTGTCAGTCCAATATTCGCCGTTGTTCGATGTTTTCCGCCATCTCAGCTTGTAGGACAGATCGCAGGCCATTTCGATGCAGAGAAACGGCCCATGTAAGACGTGCAGGAATAGTCGGAAGTGAAGAAAGTCTTACCGCAACACTTGCGGATCGTGCCAGTCTGCGTGAGGCTATTGGTCGGCAAAGAAGCCCCGAGCAGAGAGGCTTCAGTCCTGAGAGGCTACAGAAGGCCCACGTCTGCAGCAAGCCGCGCTCTCGGATGCCATGATATCACGAACTTGCACCTGAAACACGAAGGCCGGTCTTCGCATGCACAGCTGATAAGAATGCGGACTTAAGTGTCCGTCAGCGTCCCGCATGTTGACACTTCAACGCCCTTGTGTTGCCATGGAGCGAACGGGCGCGGGTCCTTTTCGCATGCCCATCGTTAGTGACTGTGTAGTGTAGTTCTCTTGGATTTCTGAAAGACAACAAAACAAAGCAAACATCTCGACGACGTTTCGATCATGTCTGCCGATTGGGCGTGGAGGTATTTGCGAGTGTGAGGGTATCTGGAGCATGTTCGCAAGAAGCTCGTCGGTGGTCGGAACGTTCGGCTCGACCTGACATCTGCTTAAGGCTTGGCTGACGCAGCGCGCTATCTTCCACCATGCATTCACGCGCGCAAGATGTACCACAGTAAAGGTATCGTCCACGGCGCCAAATATGGCCGAAAGATTCAAGAACCTCGCAAAAGGCGGCTGGCACCCGGAGAAGGTTCGTGCGAGTGATTCCGGAGAGTCGAGTGGAGGGAGGCTCGGGCAGGTGGTATGGTCCCCTCCGTTGCCGTAATGTCCTGTACTCTAAATTCGTGCAGAAGGGCATGCTTGGTAGAGGTGGTGGAAACGAGTCCCATTTGGAACAGGCGCGCAACCACCAGTCGGCACCGTTGTCCTCGCTGAAAGACCCTGCGACCTTCGCGCCACCTCCCAAGCGACTCGATTACAACGCGAGCCCTACGGCATCCCGGCCTGCCACCACGGCGGCGCCCGCGGGCTCTGCAAAGCAGCGCTTGCAAGAAAGGCAAGAGGCGGAGAGGAGAGCAGAAGAAGAGGCGAACAAGCCTCCTCCAGGCCCGTATCGGCCAGACACGACCGGCCTCAGCACAGCACATCTACCCAAACCACCCGCCTTCAGGCCAGGCGCCGCCTCTCCTCCAACGCCCAACGCCGCTGCAAAACCGAAACCAAGCCTCCCGCCACGACTACCGCCTCGACAGAACTCCAATCCCAATGAATATGCGCCGACCCCACCGCCGACATATACCGAAGCCACCCAGGCGAACCCACCCCAGGGCGTGCTGAACCAAGGCGCCCTGGATCGGCTTGGCCAGGCAGGTGTCTCAGTACCTGGGTTTGGCATGGGCCGCACCGCCTCGCCCCCAGTCACAGCTCGCCAGAACTCTGCCACCGCGCCTGCGCCTCCCTCTCCGAGGACAGGCCATGGACCACAGCTGGGAGAACTGCAGAGCAGATTTGCAAGCATGTCGACGGGACCAACGGCGGCAGAAGCTCCAGCCACAGGGACGACCTGGGCCGAGAAGCAAGCAGCGCTACGAACAGCCAGCGGGCTCCGCGATGATCCCTCGAAGGTTTCGGGCGCAGATATGAGGAACGCAGCGTCGACAGCGAACAAATTTCAACAGAGACACGGTGCCCAGGTTGCGTCTGGCTTCAAGGCTGCGAATGGGCTGAACCAGAAGTACGGCCTCGCCGGAAGGGTCAATAACTTCGCTTCGTCGAGTACCGCATCACCCCCACAGTCGCCCGTGCAAGGTAGTGCGGGAGGCATAGGGAAGAAGCCGGCTCCTCCACCGCCGCCGAAGAAGAAAGAGCTGGGAGGCGCAGGCGAACCTCCGCCGGTCCCACTGAGCAGTAAACCGAAGTTCTAGTCCTGTCGACGCGGCATCAAGACCACCGTGGATTCCTCGCCTCAATTTCAATACCTATAAGCAGGCTTCTCCTGTATTTCTCTGTCAATATTACGATACACCTAGTCATAGGCTTGATTGACTCCTGAATAATGTCAAACCACATCTAGTAATGGTCAGCCCAAGCGATAGTGGATATTTTCCGTGAGCTGTTCAACTTATTTACTCGATAGTTCCCCTGGCTTGCTGTAGACGTATTATAACACACACTTAAAAACCTGCTCGAAGGTAGTCTCTATGTCTCCTCCATGCGTAGATGGCCTTGAGAACCTTGAACCAGAATTGTGGTGCGGAGAGAATAAGGCTTCAATTGAACGCGGGTTGATCTCGTCTTGCAGGCAAAGCTTGCGCTCGACATACGCCTCGCATGTCTCTTACAATCTATTTTGATGCCCTTTCTAGTTGTTCTTATTTTCATGTTGAATACATCGCTATCAAGCCGAAGTACATATCCGGCGACGATTTTTGTCTCATGCTCCTGGCCAGGCAACCACAACTTCTCGACGCACTACAACTTTAGCTATCCTCGATGGATTTTGTGATTGCAACCTAAGAAGTGCAAAGTGCACTGAGGATAGACAGGCTCCCATATGCCCGGATTCTTCGCAGCAGATTTCAGTGGCAGTAAACTGAAGTTCTAGCTGCCTCATCCGACTTTCGCCGATATCTTTCTACTAGTGTTATGTGACACTCTTTCACAATGGCAGGCTCCATTCGCACGTGAACCTTGGAATGATTCCCAGTATCGAACCAGCTGTAGTGACAATCAGTCTACGCCACTGTTGAGCATTTACCGCTGACAAAGTGGAATTCTTGCATCGGCTCTATGGATCAGTCGTGCTCTTTCATTGAGATGCGGTATCATCATGACGCCTGGCACGTCCTTATCATAACAAAGGTGTTGAGATGTACAAGCTGCAAGGTGTGAAGGGTCAAAAGCTTGGGCCCAGAACGCATCAAGGGTCGTCGGTCCCTGCCACCACCTTGTATTAGCTGTCTGCGCTCAGCACTGCTGTTTGCAGCAGTCAAGACATAACCCGTTAGACTTGCGAGGCCGTTTGCACACACAGCAGTTCTTCCATGTGTTCCTAGGTACAGTGAGGCTCTCCCATTGGCCAGGGAATCTGTGGTCGTGCCGAGAGATCGAGGCTCGCATCACTGGGGCTCGCCTCGCGTGCCTCGGTGTACGTCATTGTTATGATTGGTTGACCAAGGGCACGATTGCCCACTAGATGCGCGACGACTTCATAACCAAGAAAAGGTGTGGCATCGTCATTTTTTTCTCCTGCTAAAAAGAGCGCCAACGCCGCATTGCCAGTACCCAAGACGTGGCAAGACCGAGCCCTGCGTGCGTCTGACGGATTATATCTTTGACTGGTTGACGCCGCTTCTCAAAGCCGAACCAAGCAAGAACGTCCGCTTGCTCGCTCAACAATAAGGAAACTGGACGACGTGCGCCAACGCCTCCAATCGGCCCCATCACCAAATCGCGTGCCGTGATAGGCCTTTGTACCGTGCTCAGCCATTGACCTCACTGGCTAGTCTAGCGGCAGAAAGTTACACTTTGCCTGCGCGAGCCTTCTTTGCTTCCAACCCACGCGCGCCGTCATCGTAACAACAACGCAGCGAGCGCATCGCATCCACCGCCTCACCCAGACGCCCACGCAATCAATTGACCAGCCGGCGCACATCTCCAAGCTCCGGCGCGCGACCTCGCTCACTGCCAGCCCGCTGCACAGCAGCACACACGCCCTTCATCATGTCGGGCGCGGGACCCTCTGTTCACACCCCCGACTTCCCATCCTGGTCGGTCTTCAAATTTCCTCCAGACTCGGCCCCTCCGCCCATCACGAACCCGTACCACGGCGTGCCGACGTTTGCGAATCCATGGCACATTCCCCAGAACATTTTTGAGGGCGCCTTGGCGTACAAGGTCCCATTGACCATCGCCTCAGTCTACGCCGTCACCGTCACATACTTCAACTGGTACAACCGCCAACATGGCAACAAGGCCTGGAGGATCGCGAAGACGCGTCCCTTCTTCGCCTTTGTCATCTTCCACAATGTGTTCCTGGCTGTGTACTCTGCCGTCACCTGCGTCGCCATGGTTCGCGCGCTCAAGCACTCGTTTCCCCATTATAGCGAGCCCAATGCAGTCGTAGGCACCATCGACGCGCTCTGCAAGATCAACGGCCCTCGAGGACTCGGCGATGCCGTCACCTACAACACGACTACGAACCTGTGGAGCAGCAAGAACCCAAATGTCTTGGTAGACTCGGCGACTGGTCTGCCAGACACGACCGATGTGGGCAGGATCTGGAACGAGGGTCTCGCTTTCTGGGGCTGGTGGTTCTACCTGTCCAAGTTCTACGAGGTCCTTGACACGGCTATCATCCTCGCCAAGGGCAAACGCAGCACCACTCTCCAGAAGTACCACCACGCTGGTGCTATGCTGTCCATGTGGGCTGGCATGCGCTTCATGTCTCCCCCAATTTGGATGTTCGTCCTGGTCAATTCTGGAATCCACGCTATGATGGTAAGCAAAGGCGAATTACATGGAGAATCAACGACTGACTGATTTAGTACACCTACTACACCGTCTCTGCTCTCGGCTACCGCGTCCCGAACGTCGTCAAGCGAACCCTCACGACTCTGCAGATCACTCAATTCCTCGTCGGCTCAGCGTACGCCGCTGTTCATCTGTTCGTGTCGTACACTGTTCCTGTCTCGGTCGCATACAATGTCGCAGAGAAGGTCGCGCCCAAGATTAGTTCGTCGAGCATCTCGTCTGCTGTATCCTCAGCCACGAGCGTAGCTGCAACGGCTCTCCCAACTGCGACTGGCGCTGCAGTGGCTTTCCTCCGCAAGCTCATTTACCGCGCAGCCGGTGATGAAGGCCTCGCGGAGAACATTGCTGTACCTGGTCAGCCCGTCCCATACTATCAGCAACAGCAACATGTGCCTGCCGGCGAGCGCCCTGAGCACCCCATCGAGAAAATCTTCCACCACCCTCACGAAACTGTGAACAGGGTCGTCTGGCGCACCGAGTACCAGTCTGTTCCCTGCATCGACACTTCAGGCCAAGCATTCGCCATCTACCTCAACCTGATCTATCTTGCGCCCCTGACCATCCTCTTCATGCGCTTCTTTTTCAAGTCCTACCTGCGCCGCACTTCGCCCAACACCAAGCACCAAACCAAGCACACCGCCATTCAAAAAGCTGCGCACGACGCTACCCACGGTGTAGAACGCGAGCTCGAGTCCCTGGGCAAGTCTGCAGAAGATGCGATGTCAACTGGATTTAAGAAGGCCAAGGACACTGTGCGTGGCCGCAAGATCAATGCTAACGGCGTTGCGAAAGATGAGCGCCATGGTAGTCTGAGCCCGGCAAACAAGAAGTTCGTCGATGATGTGAAGCGCAAGGTCAGCCAGAAGCTGCAGGAGATTGAGGAAGGTGGGGAAGCGACTGCAAAGAAGGCACAACAGATTGCGAAGGATGTCGTCGGCAAGGCAGGCCAAAAGAAGGAGAAGCTCGAGCAGCAATCTAATGGAGCCAAGGAGCAGGCCAAGGCATCCACGGACAGTGTCAAGGAGCAGGCGAAAGACACCAAGGACAACGTGAAGCAGCAATCGAAGGATGCCAAAGACAAGGTTGAAGATGAGTCCAAGAGCTACAGCGATGTAGTCAAAGAGGAGGCCAGTGACGCAAAGGACAATATCAAGAAGGAGGCCGAAGAGACATCACAAAAGTCGGACAAGCCCAATGGTAGCGCAGACGACCAGTCTGCTGGATGGGAAACAGCCGGCAAGAAGGAAAAGAAATCGAAGCTCCCACAAAAGAAGAAGGAGCGCAAAGAGACGGAGGAGTCTGGTGTGCTCGTCAAGAAGGAAGATGCAGAGCCTACAGACGAGGAAGTCCAGAAGCCGGAGAAGGAAGCCGAACCCAAGGACATCAACAACACGCTGGACAAGGGAGAAGGCAAGGGATTGTTCTGAGTAAGGAAAGGGTTTCTGTGGTCTCAAAGTGGCACCGGTTTTACAAGACTTTGGCAGCGTGAAGCGGAAGCGCTACGTAGCATAGATTTCTCTAGCTCGACGCTAGCCAGTGTATTACTCTCAATGTTTGGAGTGGGTGCTTCGTCGGTGGAAAAGGATAGGATGGCGCGGGATAATGAGCGATTGCTTTGTAGCAAGCAAATTCATACTCTGAATATCTTTTCACATGGACTTTCTCGCCTGTGGCGTGACACGTGCTTTTCAGAACAACCTCCCCGCGACTGACTCACTCACTCTACTCATCGTATCGTGTCCTCCTCAAATCCACCCAAGCCCAATTCATACTTGTCCAAATCCTCATGTACATCCGCATTCGCCCCACCCTTTTCCATCCCCCTTCTTCCTCCATCTCCACCGACAACACCCACCTTGCCTCTCCTCTGCATCTCGCCCCGTCCCTCGCGCTCCTCACTTTGGGCAAAAACCTGCAAGCCGCGCAAATGCGTATCCTTGCCGTTCTGGTGGTTCTCGAGAATCTTGATCTGCACGAGATGTGCCCTCAGCACGGGCATTTTCTCGCTCTTTTGGTGGGGCGCCGGGGGTGTTGGTTGGGGGTTTGGCGAGAGGGCGGCGAAGGGGAGACGGGGTTGTGGGCGGGGGAGGGAGGGTGTGGTGTGAGGGTTTAGGGAGGGATTTGTTGGTGTGGCGAGGGTGGGTGGAGGGAGGTATGTTGGCGTGTGATGATGGGGAGGATGTTGTGGATGGCGCTGATGTTGGTGGGGTGTTTGATGCTGGTGCTCGATGTGCATCGTCTGAGGGTTGTTGTTCTCCGAGTCTGAACTCGCGTCTTGTCCGCCCGCGTTCATGCCTCCAGCTATCGGCGCCTCAATCATCCTGACATCCCCATCGTCCTCACCGCCGTCGTCGTCATCCGAGTCCGGATCCCCAACCTGGTCGAAAGGTACCCACACCCAGCCTCTTGGGTTCTCAAGCTTTAGTTCGCTCCACTCTTGTAAGTCGTTCATTCCGCTCCCAGCAAGAAAGATGATTCGTGTGGGCGTGTAACTCTCATCTTGCTCGAAATCCAAATACAATCTCAACCCCACAATCCTCACCAGCTTGAAGAAGTGAATATTAAGATAATGCGGCTGCGGCCCATCGCTCTGCCAGAACAAACTCGTGCTCGGATGTCGTAGTTGTGGAATCGAGCAGCCGGGTTTACTCGACGAGACAGTCCAGGATGCTAGGGTGCTGATTTCGCGCAGATGTGCCCCTGGAGGATCGAGATTGAGTGCTTGCGTTTGCGCCGCGACGAGGCCTTCCTCATCGTCCTCGAGATCCTCATCGCCTTCCACACCGACGAGCTCGCCGTCCATATCGTCATCTTCCATGGCGCCTGGGCCCATGCGCGGTGCGCCGGGGAAGACGTCGGTCTCGCTGTCTGTGTCGTCGCGGGGCGCTGGTGCGCGGTTGCGCAGCGATGGCATGGTGTGTATGGATGTCACGAGGTCGGGTGAGCCAGATGGGTGGCGCCTTGGTTACCTTCTGGGGAGGAGGACTGTCAAGTTACGCGGGATATGCAGGGATTGCGAATTTGATGTAAACTCTGGGGTTGCAGGTGAGAGTGGCGTGCGGCGGTCTGCACCAGCTAGACTTGCGTCGACGAGCAAATGAAGATCCTTGTCCGAGATCTTGTTTCACAGCTGCTGTATCGTGGCGCTGCGAGACGGCGAATCCAATGTTGTACCAGGCTTGCGCGGTAGTTAATGGCCTGGGTAGTCCGTCCGTGTTTATTTCATGATCCGCAATTGATACCGCAAGTTCAGAACAACGCTAATATTTTTCTGTCATCTCTTCTTCGGTCCCAGCTCTTTCTTCCTAGGCGACTTTTGCTTTTCGTGTTTGTTGCGCGTCGTTGATGTCGGTCGCGCAAGGGTCTGTTTTGAGTGGTGGTAGAACCTCCGGGCCCGAGCGCTTGGAAATTGCTTGCTTCCATTCTCGTCTGCCACGCGCCTGCTTGTCTGCAACGCTCCTCCACTTCTTCGGGTCTCACGACATGCCTCCTGCAGACAGGCCCACCAGTCAACGTCATTGATATTTCCGACGAGTTCTCAACGTCTCTACAGCTCCGTAGCGCGAATGTCGCAGGTACCAGAGTCCAACGGCGTCGCGACTTCCTTTCGACACATCCCGACGAATAACCGGCAACGTCGTGATGAGGACGTTGAATCTATGGATATGCTGAGCATTGCAGAAATTTGCTCTGAAGGATGTGTCTCCGCAGCACAGCTCGAATAGCCTCTCTGGTCTGCTTTTTCGTTTCATCTTCTAGGATGCATAATGTTTACTTTTTGTCGTCAATACGTAAAATTCAAACCAACTCATCCTTCAGCTTCTTCGTACTTTCTCCAGCGGTCCTTTTTCCTCTTCGAGACGCATTCGAGTGATAGTCTCGTCATTGCTGTTTGTACCACGTCTGTGTAGCCACGCTTTAAACGCGGCTTGCAGAACCGATATTGTGTTCCCAAGTCTGCTTGCACCTGATATGCTGCCACTCCGCCACCGTCGGTCCTCCTGCGGCTCTCCTTCGTTCATTGTACTTCTAGACCAGATCTCGACGTCTTCATCTGGCGTTCATCGTCTTCTGGCCGATCTCAACTCTAGCCCGGGCCATGTCATGACGCTCGTGCTTCATCCTGTTTAGCTTCGCATAATCGGAATCCAATACTGCCGAAAAGAATGGCGCGACACAGCGACGACAGTACAGCCCGATCAGGCGAACAATCGGAGAGAATAACAATCGTTTTCCTTTCCCTTTCGTGGTTCTTCATACTGCTGAGGATATGGACACGGACATACATCATATCAAACTTTGGTTGGGACGATTCCACTATGATACTTGCTGGGGTACGCCTTGGAGTTCGCTCTCTAGGGCAAGTAGATTGCTGATGAATACTACAGATGACCTTCACAGTCTACTGCGCCGCGCTGTTTTACATCGGTTCCAATGGCGGAGGAACACACATAAGCAGCGTGCCGCATCTACAACTGCTCACCAAGGTTATAATACACGATGCCGTCACATTTCGTCGCTAACTTGATTAGTGGGTTGTTGTCAGTGAAGCAACATATATAATAGCTACCATGACGCTTAAGATTTCTCTTGGCATCTTCTTCGCCCGCATCGTCGTCAAGCCTTGGCAGGTTGGCATCATCTATGTTAATGTCGGATTCAACGTCTTCTCCTCCGCCGCATCATTCTTCTACTGCCTGTTTAGATGTGGACCGAACTTGGACAACTATGTTTTGCAGCAGGTCGCCGATAAATGTACACCGCAGACACTAGACCGCTTTGTTGCGTACCAGCAGGCCGCTGTTACGACCATGACGGACCTTGTGTTCCTCATCCTGCCGGTCGTTATACTGTGGAACGCGAACATGACCCGGCAGTCGAAGCTCTCAGTCGGCTTCATTCTCTGTCTGGCAGCTCTGTAAGTCAACTGCTCCTGTTCTTGCCTAGTCTCGTATTGCCGATCATCCTCTGACTTATACCAGTGGCGTGATCTGCTCAATATTACGCTTTCGCTACGTAGACGGGCTGACCCAGACCGATGACTTCTTTTGGAACGCCGTGAACATTTCAATATGGTCCACCATCGAGTGCGGCGCAAGTATCATAGCAGGCTGTCTCGCAACCCTTCGGCCACTGCTGAAGCAAATCGTGACTATCACAGGAGTGTCAAGCTCGCTTAGTAGCTGCGTCAAGCATGTAAGTCGCAGCTTCCGATCAAGTCAGCGATCCGAGTCACAAACAATGCCACGACATAACAGTGAGATAAGTGGTGGGAAGAGTGAGACGACTAAGAGTGCAGAAGAAAAGCCGGAACGAACAATATCGCACTATGATGCGACCTTCGCCGAGTTTCTGGCGAGGCCGGGTGAGGAAGTCATAGCCTTGAGCGAAAGAGTCGGGAGAGATCAATACAGTGGAGAGCGCATGCTACAGGACGACGATGTTGTTGATTTCCCATGGCCTGTGAGATCGAATGAAAGACAGAAGAGGCAAACTATACACGCAACATGGACACTGAAACGGGGCGTTGGTAGTGATGGACGAACTGCCGGTCTGAACGTCATGGGGAACATTGCTTGAAGCGACTTCGCACGGAACCCTCAAAGATTAGCATCATAATGCTTCTACATCAGATCCAGTGGAAATTGGATTCACCTTTGTGACCATCACCTGGGGACTGTGCGGAGTGCGACTGCCGGTGTGCTAAGATCCAAGGGATGGGTGCCTCTCCGACGACAATCTTCGACTTCGGTGACTGGCTAGACATGAGACCACACTTTCAATTCATGAAAAGAGGCTTTAGTACCGCAATATTCAAAGGGACAGACTGTGCGCTGTCATGCGCATTGCTGGCTTCTCTGGCCATCAACTCCACGGGGTCACCACCCGAGCTTAGATCAAGTACCCTGGTCACCTTCGGGTACACGCATGGCTTCATAGACAAAATCTTTGAGGACACGGTAACGTCCTACCATGATTATTGGAGTACCGCGAGTGTCAGGAAGTGAACTGAAGGATCCGGACATTCTCATGTGGAAGCAACACATTCATGGTCAAGTCCGTCTACTATTTGACGGCTGCAGTATACTACCATCGACGTATGGCCCTCATCATACGTGGGCTCTAGTGTCTTTACTCCTCCCGAGACATCCAGAGACAGCTGTCGCAGAGACACTCGCTTCCGAGAGTCGTCCTCATCAAATGGTTACTCCCTGCTAGCGGTAGCAGGTTTCTTGTCCAGCGCCCCGAACTCAGCCAGCCAGTCCTCCATGGCCGCTTCGATACGCTTCTCAACATTGCCGTGGACCACGTAGCGGCCATCCAATTGGAACATGTTCTTCGCCATAGATACCCGATATGCCAAAGTACCTATGGGACGAGGGGCTGCTCGTTCGGATGCTATAGTCGCACTAAGAAGCGCATTGTGACCTCGTTGCCCTGGCTGTCAGTACAGACGCGTATCGGCAATGAGATAGAAAGAGTGTAGGAAGAGGCATGTTTCCATGGGGTGGTGAGATTGTCGCAACTGACAGCGGATTGATGGTAGTTTTAGAGTGCTGGTCAGGAGAGGTGAAGTGTATCTGCAGGCTTTGGCGCGGTCTGCAAACTTGAAAGCTTTCCTTTGCTCCGTGTTCATTCAGAGTGAACGTTATTCCCCCGGGAGCTTCGTGACTACATCGCCGAGACTCCTTCATCACACATGTTCAGTCTCTGTTCCTCAAGGCGTCGCTGTGATGTTCACCCTATGCATTTTAACGACCTGTCAATGGGACAGTTGAGAGATGCTGGCGAGCATCTCTCATCGTGTCGAGCAAACAAAGTGGTGTTCCTGTTGGAGCTTCTGGAGTCCACGCTCGAAGAATGACGCTAGAATCCTTGGGCATCGTTTTTTGCCTTTCCAGACTCTTTTTGCCAACCACCTCACAAAGGTCACTGTATATCTTGGAGCCTGCGGAACTGCCGCCGCCACGATTGTTGCGAACCAAGAAGCCCATAGTGCTCGAGAGTTAGTGACGATGTGGATGCTGTGGTACGTGGCGTCGAGCAGTGATCCGGCAACGGTTCTCAAGGATGCATGGCTGGCTCAAACTCAACTATCGGTGACTGGTAGTCTAAAGGAAGTCTAGGTAGTGTGGAAAGCGTCTTGGGGCGACATGCGAATGGGAAAAACTGTGTTCCCTCTTCTCCGACTCAGTCGCGACGCTACTTTACACTCCAACGTATGGTTGATCTTCGCCCAACACTTCGACACCTTAAGCAGCATGATTTCTTCGTGCTTTCCTCCTCGTACTTCCGCATCCCGAAGGTCTGGTGTTGTAGTGTCCTACTTATCGACCCGTAGATGCCCTCAACAAGCTCACAAACAACACAACAGTGCAACAATGCAACGCAATACGTCGATATAACTCTCGAGGATAGCCACGACGACGATCAATTGATATCGCTGAGGTTCAAATGCTCAAGTGGCCCAGTTGAAAGCTCACTTCGAGTACCCCGAGCCGTTTCCCCATATGTAGATTGTTTAGCCCCCTTCACGTCTCCAAATCTACAGTCTGACATGGTCTCTGAAGTATATGCCCTGTCGAAACAAATGTCAGGCCGTTGTCGTGATGGTGGGTGCAGGAAACGCCAAGCCAGCTAACAAAAATTGAAATATCGCTACCAAACGCTACTCCAGCACACTGAATATGATCTAATGGGCAAAAAGAGTCTGGAAAGGCAAAAAACGATGCCCAAGGGGCTCGAACCCTCAACCTTTGGTGATACTGCTTTCAAACCGAAAACCAACGCGCTACCATTGCGCCAAGGCACCGTATTGTACTTTGATGGAAGAACTGCCAGATAATATAATATATGTAGTACACATTAAAAGCTCAGCCATCACAGCACTACGACAAACGGTCAAACACGTATCGGATGGATTTTGCAATTTTGTGGTGTGGGTGGGAGAAAGAGTGGGGTAGCGGGTCATCGCGGCGAGGGGTGCGCCGTCAACTACTAGTCAGGACTCAGTGACACGTTCCACAGCCTGGATTGGGCCTCTCAAAAATCTCACACATGCACTGATTGCTTCGATTGCGGGTTGCCGCTTAGCTGGCTATGATGGCGTGTTGATCGTTTGAGAGGTGGACGTCCCCTTTGCCGTAGCTATGGTGGAGCACGATTTTCGGCGAGTCAGGGCTGGTTTTTGGCCGAGCCGACTTTCTTGTCAGGCGAGCTGCAACTCGCCCGCGAGCACCTTCTGCCACTTATCTTCTGTCCAGTCTTATTCATCTTACATACGATGGCCATATTTCCCCGGCGATTCACTGTGCTCCAGACTCAACGTCTGTAACTCCCAACCCAGGCAGGCATCAGCATCTTCAACAGGCGAATTACGGCGTACCATTGACAGCTTAGCGAGGTGCGCACCGCCACAATGTCAGCCTCGTTTCTGCCCAGATACGATTTGTGAAACTCGAATTCAATCTATGACGAAAGACTTTCAGACACGTGGATCGTCAGCTTCATCTGAAAATTATGTACATTCATGTCGAACATCACACATATTTTCCCGACTGGGCCAAGTACAAGAAGATGCGCGAGTTTATTTGCCGAATCTCATAGGAATAAGATTCTACATCTATGAGATGCATGATGTCGATCAATATGTCTTCCGCTACTCTACCTTGCGCTATATGTGAGGAAGCAACTCTGAGCGGCACCGACACAGTCACCGAGGTCATCGACACTTTCCAACGAGCTTATCTTGGTTTCTTCTATCTATAAACTGTGGAGCGGCGAGACACCTATGATAGGGAGACCTTTACTATATGAAGTTGTCTACACTTAAGCACAGCCATGGCGACGAACTCACACGATTCACGAGGCCGACCCTTGATACTTTTCGGCGGATGGGCGAATAAGCCAAGAAACGATTGAGTGGCAAGGCAAATGCAGGGAAGAAGGAGCGCTCCGGTGAGAAGATGGGGAGTAAAGTATAGTATATGGGCCAAAAGAAGAGTTGATCTGGCACCAACATTTCACTGCACCAGAACCATGTTTGCTGTTACAGATGGCGATGATATAAA
>TARA_R110002003_G_scaffold62_21_pt1 | contig 25902 bp, 28 predicted proteins | sample TARA_R110002003 | Tara Oceans TARA_R110002003 (sample SAMEA4396441) | marine metagenome | biome: Westerlies Biome; feature: [SRF] surface water layer (ENVO:00010504); material: water (ENVO:00002006), including particulate matter (ENVO:01000060) such as... | depth 5 m
TTCGGTCTCTACAAGATCCTCCTTCAACCCTGGTTCCGTCGGTTGTGGGTTATTCAGGAGGTAATCCTTTCAAAAGATGTGATCTTTGTATGTGGCGAGAGTGTGGTCGATGCGTGCTTCTTGCTGCCGTTAATTCAAGAGTACTCAAGGTTCACGCTGGCCTGTATCACTCAGGTCACTCTGCCAACGGGGGATTTCTACAAAGGTCATTCGTGTTTCTCAAACGTTTGCGACCTACGAAAGCAATGGCAAGCTGGTACCTTCCAGCCCCACGGCCTACCCGAGCTACTATCTGCGACGGAAGACTTCCTGGTCTCTAACCGACGTGACCGAATATATGCGCTACTCGGAATCACCAGTTCTTTCTGGCAATACCTTGTGCCTGTTACTTACGAACTTCCGACTCTAGAGGTTTATATCAATTTTGCAACACTGTGGCTGGCAAAACGACCCCAGCTTCTTGCGCTCAACCGAGCATCATCCCGTCCGCCGATGGAGGACCTTCCTTCCTGGTGTCCAGTCTTTGATCAGAAACAAATACCATGGGCCCTTGGACAAACCTACCTATGGTCCGGATACTCGGCAGGGACAGATGAAGGAAAGGACGGTTGGACCGCTTCGCGAAACATTCGAGCGCAAGATGTTGAGCCCAGTACGTCCGGTATTGCGGTAGTCCTATCATCAGGAGCTCGCAGACATAAACTCCAACTGGCAGGCTTTCAAACTGGGCACGTTGTTAGCGTAGTCCCACCTGGGTCGCTTATGACTGTTCTCAACCCTGAAATGGATTGGCACCCGAATCAATTTTTGAAATGGGAGGGCAAATGCTTGAAAATCTCTCAGTCAGTATACAACCTGCCCAACGCGGTACCACCTGCACATGCGCGCACCTTGGTCGCAAATAAGAACATGCATCATCGCGCGAGATACTCCGACGGGATTTTTCAAGCTTACGAAGCAACGATGGCAAGGCTTAAGAGTCCATCGTCATGGGCTGACGATGTGGATGAAGATTTTATGAATTACTACCCATCTATCGAATTTGCCTGCTATAAGCGCAGCTTCTTCTCAACATCAAACGGAATGATTGGAGTCGGCCCCAGTCGTATGGAAAAGGACGACGTGATCTGTATTTTTGATGGCTGTGTCACGCCGTTCATCATTCGCCTTCAACCCGACAGTACCGATACTTATGAGTTCCTTGGAGAAGCGTACGTAGATGGTGTCATGTATGGCGAAGCGCTGGAGACGGAAGCAGCAAAGAACAGGATGGAAATCTCTTTAATCTAGACGTCAAGATAGCGACAAGGCTATGCAGTAACATCTACGAGAGTCGCCCGCGCATTCAACGCCCTTTGAGTGTGAGAGTTGCGATCGATCTCTTGGAGCAGCCTTACGGGAATCGCCGGCACATGCGCTGTCCTTCAACTTGCCATCAGCTTTTCGACAGAAGAGGTTTGAGGGCGGCATCTGCAGTAAACCACCACAGCAGACGACGAGAAGCAGCACAAAGAGACCCGCGTCGGATACGTGGTAGGACTGCCCCACCATGCAACAAGGCTTGGAGTATGCCAATGCCTTCAAGGTGGACATCTCGTCTGTGATATTGTTCCCACGACAGAATGTCTTCCCAGTTGAACGAATCGCAGTGCTTTGTCCGCGCCATAGTTAGTTCCTCCAGGCATTGAGGACAACTCCAATGCACGACGGACCACGCACCGCTTGAAGTTGAAATCTCACAGCGACGCTCCGGTGATCAAGCTAATCGATGCGCTATGTCGTTCTACTGATGACTTAGCAGCTGAGAGGGAACAAGGAAACAAGCCATCTTAGTTCGAGACGGCTTTTGGGCAACATTTACACGTGATATGCAAGCTAACGCAACCACAGGATGTCGACATGCGACCGCGCTGACACAACTTTGTCTGACGCACGTTGGTTCATAATGCATCACAAGGGAGGGATTGAGAGCAGCCCGCTTTCAGGCATATGCATCTGCGCTCCTATTCAGCCCTACAGGCAGCGTGATCAGGAGACGGTTTAAGCACGAAGCGCCTGGATGGATCACTGTTGAACCGGTTATGGGAAACATCTGGAGCGCCTGCCTGCAGATGCTCGAGGACCATAGCGGCTCCTTCTAGCAGGGGCTTGGGCAAAGGTTCGTCGTTTCTTGTGGATTACGTTACGGTTATCCAGGTACAATTGGGGATACCAGATGCTACTATCTCTGCCTTAGCCTTGTTACGTGATTGGGTACGCCATTCGGAGGTGCGGCTGAACCACAAGGCCCCGCGGAGGCGCCACGTCTAAAGCTTGACCAATCTGACGACGACGCGACGCCTGTCCGACGAACCTTCTTCCAGCTGTGCTGCAAGCTGTGCAACGCTTCCACCAACAGCACCCCAGCAAATACCAATAATCTGCAGGCCCTGGAGGTGCGTCACTGAAGCGGCAGGCAGACCAGCTCCAGGGAATGCGAAATACGAGAGAACAGCAGCCCGTTGAACAAGGCGTTGGTAGGGCTGATAGGCTTAGGGCTGATGAGAAGGATCAACAAGAAGCTATGTTTATTGCGTGGCTGGAAGCTTCGCATGCTTCAACGGTGCCAAGTTGCTACCATTGGTGTGTGGCCTGCTTGAATGAGCTTTAACACATGATAGACAACAGAAGTGAATCATTTAGGCGAGATATCATGACTGCAAAAACAAGAAGACTGTGATGTTAGCCAAGCCAATAAAGCGGCTGAGCGTGGATCGCTCTTCTGAAACGTGAGCTGGAGTTGAGTTCCCCGCTTCTTCTGCAGTAGCACGGCAATGGACCTGATGGGCATCAGCTAGGAGTCTCGAATTGCGGCTTCAGAATACATTTACCTGCGTAACGAAACAAAGAGTCGTTCAAGCTGTGCTGGGATATCGAAAACCGATCTCCTTCACTCGTCTCTTCACCCGGCGGAAGTTACCTGTGTAATACGCTACGCGCAACCCATGTACAAGAATAGGTAGCCTCCGGCATTGTAAGACCAGAGCGCAGCCCGTCTATATACCCCAAGGGAGGTTTTTAAGGGACGTTAAATAATTCAATCAATCAATCAATCAATCTGGGATATCGAAAGATTCTCGATCACTTGAGCCATACCTGCGCCTCTCATGCGGCCCAAAACAATACTCACACATATTCGGCGTTGTAAGATCTGTTTTGAAACGCGACAAGAACTCAGCCTTCGTCACGTGACCGGCGTGTGGCTGCATTTGCGTCTCGCATTGGCGACGATGTGCTGTCTCCCAAGGCGGAGATGGCAGGCAAACAGCCCCCACATCCTGGCTGCAGCAGGTACGAGCAATGCCTGTCTTCACCAGAGCCCGCATCCCAGGGTATGTTTGGAAGCTGGCGTTTCTTGCTATTGTTTCCTGACCAGGCTCCCGATCCACTTGTGTTCACCCAACCCCAGGCGATCGAAAAGCCTATTTCAGCTACCCTGTCCAGGCTGGGGCGACTTACACTTATCGATGCGTTTCATGTAGCGGAAGTTACCACAGCCCAGTAGGCGCACAACATCTGCAATAAATAGACTGAAGGCCGCCAGGCGCTTTTGTCCATTCAACATTGCTCTCACTTCCTCAAGCATATACCCAATCCATCCCTAGAAAAAACGCTCGTTGAACCGCTCATCCCATCAGCCCAAGATGCTCAAACTCCTTTCCACCGTCCTCGTCTTCGCGCCAATCGTCCTCTCCGCCCAGCTCGCCCAGCGCTCTGAACTCCTTCCCCGCCAAGGAACCTGTCCTGCGTCCGCGCCTGTATCCTGCGGAGGGAATTTTTGCAGGCCGGCGGATGCCATCTGCTGCGCGAATGGGCACTACTGTCCCGCGGGCCAGTTCTGCGCTCCCGTCGTCGGCTACTGTTGTCTTAATGTATGTTTTTCACTGCATCCCCCGTCGTTGAAAGACTGGTACTGATGGAAAATTAGGGAGAGGACCCGGCTACTTGTGCTGTTCGCCAGAAATTCTCCCTCCCGGCAACGGTTGCGGCGAGCACACCAGCTGGCGTTGTCTCATCCGCTCCTCCCCTCGTTGCCTCATCCGCTGCCCCCGTTGTCTCGGTCACTCCCCCTGTTATTGTACCCACGCCAAGCGCTGTTAGCAATTTCACCGCTACCAGCACTGCTCCACCCGTGCAATTTACTGGTGCCGCCGTGAAGAAGGATTCTGCCGCCGGAGCAATTTTGATGGGGGCAATAGGCTTGATGGCTGTGTTGTAGACGGTGATAGAGGTTGCATGAGTGAATTATGTTGCTAGTAATGGGCTATGATGGAAGAGATAAGTTTGATGAATTTTTTTTACAGTCTATTATGTGCACTTGCTGGGATCTGTGTTGTGAGGATAAATAGCTGGCGATGCTATCTTGTAATATATGCTTATGCGTCGGTATTTGTGCTGGAACTAGATGACTTGGAATCGTGAAGATGCCTACGTCGACTGTGAGAGCGTTAAATCAGACCCGAGAGATGAAGTTTCAGAGATATCGTTACATTCCCCAAGACCCAATCGTAGCTCCCATTAATTTCCACTTCGCCAGAGCGCCTTCGTCTCTACGATATGATACCTTATCACGCACCTCCGTATGTTCGACATGATCACGAACCCACGGGTCCGTGCGCGTACATTTGGTCAGACGGCCTCGTTGATCCCAGCGAGCTGAAAAAGACCGGAACATTCCTGACCCGCCTTGTGCAGAAAGGGCATCGTCAGGCGAGTTTTGACGCAAAACATTTTTGGTATCCAATGACATAGCATGATCGAGGTTCGGTTAAGCGAACAACAGCATGCGAGATGGTCGAGGCCATTGGCGAGACCAGCCCGCTTGTTACACGTCGCACGAGCAACGGCGTTCTCAGCTGCTTTGGCTGGCGTGAAAAAGACATAATAATGTTTCTGCGCCCGTGATGTGTTTGGCGCTGCATTTCGAATCTGAATAGTCTACCAGGCAACCTCACCGCACCTCCGACGGTGGTCGCGATAATGGGCAAGGCACTTCAAAAGCTAGGTTCATGGTTGATGCCGCTTCTACTCGTCCAATCCACGCTGCCATCGCTTGTCCAGGCCGATACCACCGGCTCCTTCGTCGACCAGTCTGCATTCAGCCACTTCGAGCTCTGGAAAAACACCGGCTTGCAGCCATGTCCCATCAACACCACTGCCACCCTATCAGCAGTCAATGCCACAACCACGACTAAGGCGAAGGTCGTCCCAAGAGACCCACGAGGCGGGGGCAGAGGTGGAGGCGGAGGAAGCAGCAGCAGCGGCGGCGGGACCTCTGGCGAGGAGTTCATCAAAAGCACCTGGGTCGACAAGCAGGACAGCTTCTGTCAGAAAATGAAGGGCACCCCCATCATGATTCCCTCTACGCCCACGCAGTATGCCTTTACGCCGTGGTGGCCGACGTTTACCGCGCAGTTCGTCAGTCTCGTCTTTACGTGGGTGGGACTCTGGTGGACGACGAAAACAGTCGAGCGGGAAGGCGCACAGGATATGAAGCTCCCGATCTTGTTCTGGATCCAGCTGCCTATTGACATGGCGCGCATGCTCGCCTGGTTCGTCAAGACGTTCCACGGGTTCGCAGTCGCGAGTCGGTTCTCCTGGGTCAGGTTAGTGTCTCATCCGTCCTTCCCCGCAGTCGCAGCAAACTAATCCTTTCGGTAGTGTAATTTTATGGCTCGTACCGTTCAACTACATCTGGCTCGTGCGCTTGCTCGATGCCAAGAAACGGTCCTCGCCGCTAGCTGTCTGGCACAGCGCACCGCAGCCGACTCCCTACGGGCAAGCCGTGGACTACTCCAAGGTACCGCACGTGGAAGAAGTGAACACCACCCACCCCGCCTCTGGTCGAACAAGGTGGTTCTTCATCTCGCTCCTCTTCGCGGCCATCACGGGCTTCATGTGGCTCCTCTCCCTGGTCATGGTCGGCCTGCACTTCAAGTATGCGTGGTTCGACAGCAAACACACCCACCCAACCTACGTCGAGGTCGCCAAAGCCGTCAGCGACCCATCGCTCATCGCACACGGCGTGCCAGAGGCGTGCATCAATTGGGCCAAGAGCCTCCCCAACACCATCGCCTGGGACCTGCTCGACCTGCGCATCGTTCAAGTCGTGCAGGTCCTGATCGTCGCAATGCAGTTCATCATGTGCACTGTCGTGGTCGTCTTCAAGCAGGGCGGGCGCCATCATATCCTGGGCAAGCTGAAGCTCAGCGCGCTTGCGGGCTTTCTTGCCCTCGTGCTTCCCGCTATCGGAACAGGTTTCTGGATCCTGGGAACGGTCACGTTTGGCAAGGCGGACGAATGGATGAAATACACCAATAACCTCAGCACCACCGGTGGATGCACCTTTGCCGCCGTCGCTATGAGCAGGCAGTGGGGCTATTGGGACGTCGAGTATGAGCGCGGGTTCAGGATTGTTATGAGTTTGTTGGGAGCTGCTTGAGTGCGGAGTTGTTGCGTTGGCTGTGTTCGAATTGAATTGGATCTAATTTTCATGAGTACATATATATCCTAATTATGGCTGTTTTGGAGACGAGAAATTGGATGTTGTCCACAAGCATTAAGCTAAGCATCGAAATATTATCCTCGACAGGATTGCGAGACACCTACGCCTTTGAAGGAATGGTCGTCCCTGTCGGACTTCCCACGTCAGCCGACTCCGTCTTGTCGAGCCTGAAGATGGCTTCTTGCCAGCGCCAGCCCCTTAGGCGCCATCGTTCTACGTTGCTCAGTGGTATATCGCCAGTCTTGATTCCCATCGGTTGAACTGCGCCAAAATGCGGTGTTTGGGCAGTGCGAAATGACTCATCGGAGATATTCTGCTCGTGTGCAGTCTTTTGTTTTTTGCCAAAGGGTTGGTCAGGTGCGCTGTAATTTATTTTGCGTTTCGCAATGGTGTCACTTGGTTTTCGCGGACTGCCTTGGTCCTGAGTGCTGGGTTGCCAGGGGGCGTAGTTGGTGCTGTGCGGCCATGATTGCGCTGGGGTAATTGGCTTGAAATACTGAGGTTTGAGGGCTTGGTCGCGAGATGAATCATCCCAGATTGGATGCATGATGAATGATGGGACGAGACGTGGATCTGAATATGCAATTGATGCGAGCTTCGTCTTGCGGATGGACTGAACCCGAACCGGACCAGGTGTCGGATTGGATCTTTCTAGCTGGTTTGTCTCTGGAGTGAAAGCGGACGAACTCAAATGATCAGGCACTGACAGCTGAGACGGTCCTCGTGTTCTTGTCTATAAAGCTGTTGCTCCAACATGGACGGGCGTCTGGTAAGCATGTTGTTAGCCATGCTGAGATGACTGTGCGTGGAACAAAGAATAAAGGGTGCTAAAAGAGCGTTGCTTTCATGTCTTTGTGGTCTCATGATAGCCTGACGAACAACAAGCTGACATTGTGCACCAGTCGAATGGATTCGATGGGCCCGCGTCGGCCTCAGGCAACAATGTGACGAATTTCTTTGGTACACATTTTGAGATGTTCGGATGCTGGCATTGGTTGATGGTCGCCGTCCTGATACTACCTGAACACTGTGTTCGGCTACGTTGGTAAGTCTCAAGCAGGACAATACTGCGGATAGTCAACCCGTGGAGAGGGGCAGGCCGCGTAATGAAGGATGTCAATGTCAGGATGAGCGAGCGGGGAGCGAGACCCAACGTCAGACTTGACGAACCACTGCGCACGGAATACTCGGTGTCGCTCAATCTGCCTTGTTGGGTGTATGCGGCGTGCGCCATTACCAATGCTGTGAGAGGTCGTTGGTGGCATTGTGCGGGGCTGTGTTTGTTGCGGCCAGTCGTGAAACATCAACGCAAGCTTCGTCTACTGTTCATGTTGAAAGCGCCCTCGGCGAACGTGTGCTGAAGCGATGCTGTATGATCGCGGGATCGTCCCGACGAGGAATTGGCGAAGCAGCAATTGACGAGTGAACTGGCGTCGCGTGCGATACTAGAATCGGAGTCTTGGGTGTTCGCAAGGCTGTGCTGAAAATAGATTAAGGCGCGGCAGCTGATCGTCATCGCCCAACGGCCGTGCACGCGACGTGCAGGGATGCGGATCTAAGCCTCACCTAAGGTACGCGTATGGGAGCGGTTATATTCAAGCCTTGCTGCTTCAACCTAAGATCAATCAAACGCTCTCTTTCGGATTCTTTGTTGTAGTTCTGTGCGTCAACCATCAAGAGCAGCTGCAGTAGCGACATGACGCCATGCTAGACGAGAATCTCCCCAGTATGCCAGCCTCGCCGCGCACCACCAGGAGCTATACTGACTAGTGCAGCTTTCTTCCTCAAGCCCTCTACCGACAAACTCAAGCACCACGAATCCTACTACTTCACCCAGAATGGCTCTGATCCCGAGGCGCATTATGCCCTTCACCACGTCGACCCGTCCACGAACGACGCGAAGAACACATACGCCGTAGCCCTGTTCGACTCGCACCGACCGGATATCCTGTTTGGCGAAGTGCTCGCGAAGCCCGGCTGGACCCATCCTACACTCTCTCAGGAGGAGATTCGCAGGAACGGCGGCGTGCCTCCCGCACCTCAGCCCATCTACCCCACCGAGTTCGCTATACAGCTCTACAACCCCGACAACCAGGTTATTGTCAAACAACAAACCACAAAATGGAGCAGCACAATCACGTGGGAGTTTAGCCTGCCGCAAGTCACGTTCCGCATGCCCAGTAACTCCGACCTCGACCGCACGCAAACCGATCCCGGCGCCGATGCGAATACACCGAGGGTCAACTTCGCGTGGCGGAAGGAGGGCAGGCTGGGCAAGGACATGACGTGCTACATGACCGGAAAGTCTACGGACCTTACCGGCAAGAAGGCGAAGAAGAGCAGAGAGCCGGACATTGCCGTGGCCATGTTCTCAGGGCTCAAAGAGATGACCATCTTGGAGCCGAACCTGTACCGCGTTGAGCTGGAGGATTACAAGGGCCTGGAGGTGGTGCTGCTCTTGGGCGCGGCTGTGATACGGGATCTCTTCTTCAGCGACCTGCACGACCAATTCCACATCAGCGACGCAGCTGTGCGGAAGAACAGTGCAGGGTTGAGGGCGCGCAAGGGCTCTTCACCCTTGGAAGGGCCAAATGTTACGCTGCCAGTCATGACCCCGCAACCCCCGCCGCCACCTGTATACAGTGGGCCGTCCCAGTACCCACAGGAGAAGGTGCCTCTGCAACCTGCAGGCGGGCCCGGTAACAATGCGCAGATAAGCCCGCCCGCCTACCCCAACAGCACCCTCGCCTCTAAACGTCACTCCTTGCCACCGCTGCAGACCAACAACCGTCCGAACCAGCCACAGCCACAACGGACGCAGCAAAGGCCACAGCAACCACAGCAAGCTCAGCGGCCACAGCAACCCCAGCGGCCACATCAGCCACGACCGCAACAACCTCCGCAAAGACCCCAGCAGCAATCACAAGGACCTAGGTTGGACCCGCGGGCTCAATGGGAGATTGATGCCGAGACAGCGCGGTTGAAGGCCCAAGTCGAGGCTGAAGCGCGCGAGGAGAAACGACAGGCCGAGGCCGCGAAGAAGGCCAGGAGAAGGAGAGAAGCAGAAGAGGAGCGTCAGACACTCCAGTTTCTTGAACAAGAGAAGAAGCAGAAGGAGCGCGAAGAAAAGGAACGACGACGGAAACAAGCTGAGATTGATAAAGAGACGGAGCGCTTGAAGAAGCAATTTGGCGACCAGTCCAACCTCCTAAGACCATCTATTCCACAGCAAAGCCGCCACTCTGCGCCTTTGATTCAAGGCCCATGGCAGACACAGCGGCCCTCACAACCGCCCCGGCCGGCTCCTGTACCCGCACAGCCACAAGCCTACGCAGCACCTGGCGCACATCGACCGACAGCAAGCCACAGCAGCTTCTTCAGCAATGGACTGCCGCGGCCGCAGCCGGTGGCGAAACCGAAGAAGAGCTTTTGGGGTCTGAGGACGCAGAGCGAGACGAATGCGGAGAAGTTGAAGAAGAAGAAAAGTAGCATGTTCTGAGTTTCTTGCGTTCCCACGACGATTCCACGACGAGCGGCATTGTGTTTGGCGTTGGGTATGTGTTAGCATGGACAGTTTATGATACCAAATCTTGCAGTCAAGTTCAGATCTCCCTTTCTTCCGCTGATTATCTTCTCTCAAGATGGTTTTCCCATCACGTGTCCTTCCCCAGTGCCACTACGCCCAATCTGGTCTAGCACACCCGCGTGGCGCACCTTCCTACAAAGTCCTTCCTCGACTTGCAACCTCCTGACATCAGTCCGTAGAGTTGTACATCATCGTTTGTTACCTTCTTCTTTGTTTGTACGCATTAACATCTTTTATGATTCCCTCTTCACGCTTGATCAATGCTACCGGTGTCGGCACGCCGCTGGCGCAGTCGCCAAGACTAGAAACTTGCTCAATGAGCACGTTTCTCAAGGGTCAGCATGCAGGGCAGGAGCTATAGCTCGCGCCACATCAAACATTCAAAACCACGACTCGTCAAGGCCAGGCACCATTCGATGGCCAAAACTACGCGATTGGATAAAATCATGGACTCGCGATCCAGATTCGTTTGTTTGCATGCGACCTTCCGCATCCATGGCACTGGGAAGCGAGCGTCTGCGCGCGTGCAACGGGAAGTCTGCACGATGATCCGGGTCAAAAGCTTGGGAGGCATGGCGACATGCACGTATAAAGAGCACGGCAGGGGCGTGTGAGATTGTTGTGCGATTTTGAGGCAATTGGCGAATATATCTCTCACTACGACACCGCCTCACCCCCTCTACTTCAACCCCGGACACATCTTCCTCTTCCCAACCTGTTCTCACAAACTCAAATCTCGAAGCTCCCTCGACGATGTTGACCTCGTTCGTTGCCCTCACAGCCCTCGTCGGTAGCGCAGCAGCTCATTTCGAACTCCTCCAGCCCACATGGCGCGGCGACTCGTTCGAGGCCCCCGCGAGTCAATACACCTTTCCATGCGCCGGCATCAATGCGACGACTGACGCCGCCAATCGCACACAGTGGCCATTGACCGGTGGCAGTGTCGTCTTCAACGGCAGCCATCCCTGGGCGTTCACATATGTCAACCTCGCCCTCGGAGTGAACGGATCATCTTTCAACATTTCCCTGGTCCCTGCGTTCAACCAGACCGGCAAGGGCGTCTTCTGCTTCAAGGTACGTCTCGCATCGGCTGCGTTACGTAGGCCGGTGCTACGTGGCATGCATTGCAAGGAGTCATAATAGCTGACACGCGCGCAGGAAACCGGTCGCGCGAATCTCGAAGCTGGTCTGAAAGCCGCGGGTTACAGCGGTCTCGACGATCAACGCTTGAACGGCCTCGATGCCACAGTCCAGGTCGTTCAGCTCGGTGAGCGCGGAAGTGCGCTGTACAACGTACGTCTCCGTCGTCCCACGCATGGCGTTCTTCCTAACAACCCCACAGTGCGCAGACGTCAAGTTCAATTCCTCCGCCCAGCTCCTCGCCCAAGACCAATGTGTGAACGGCACCGGCGTGGGCGGCGAGGTCATCGGCAACTTGGCTGGACACTCGGCGACGCCCAGTGGTTCTGCGACTCCGGCTGCTAGCTCGGGCGTTGCGAGCCAGATGGGTCCCGTCGTTGGGAGCGGGTTGTTTGCTGCGGTGGTGGCGTGGGGACTGCTCTAGATGATGAGATGAAAAAGGGGGGTTTGCGGTGAGACACGCGGGTTGAGGGAAACTGGATGATACCATGGAGCATGTGATTAGCAAGTAGGTCGCAGAAAGATCTGACCACTTTACAAACTGCAAAGCTACCCGCTGATCATGCTACGTACGCGTGTGAGCAACGACTGATGATGTTTTCCGACCGTACTGCTTTTCCGCTATATATCCTAACAGCACGAATCGCAGCACTTGTGTATGACCTCTCAATCCTCCAGTGCCTTCAATCTGTCTTTCTCCGCTACGCGTTTCCAAGGACTCGGCTGCATCGTATTCGACCCATACCTTGCGTCGCGCTTCTCTTTAATTTCGTCTCCACCCCGACGGACGAAGGACGACGCGCACGCCATGGACGATGATTGTGGAGATGGAGATGGACACAATAAGGAGCATGAGAGGTTCGCCACGCGAGGATAGGTCACGGATTCTCCGGAGAGTGTAGTTGTACTACCCCCCCGCCCAAGAATGGAACCTAGACTCGAAGAACATATTCCTGATCTCCCACGCCTTGCATTCCACTTCCGCATTTAACATGGTAAGCAGCAACAAACAGTACCCAATCGAATCCAACCCTACTAGTAGACGCATACTCCGCAGCAGCGCCGTCTTACCAGCCCCACAGGGCCACCGTGAAAGAGGAGAAAGCTACAAGTGTCCATGCACTCTCCGATGTTTATGCAAATGCGCCTGCGGCGCAGCCGTGATGCTCGAAATCGGCGTAGCCCCGACATTAAACGCCCCGCCTCCGGAAATCGCACTACTAGCCGTGGTCGCTTCGTCAAGCAGATTCGCATCCAGTGCCGCAGCGCTCGCCGGCGTCGGACTCGGGAAGACGTACGACGTGTACGTTGGTTTGTACCCCGGGATGCTGACGCAGTAGTCGTACTGGTAGCCGATACCCGTGCCTGTTGCTTGTCAGTGTAGTCTTGATGGTTGAGGGGTGATGGGTGGTGGTTGGACACACAGTTTGAGTACACGGACGGGTTCCAGGCGACGAAGCGCGCGTGGCTGAGGCCGTGGGCGGATTCGATGAGTCCGCAGGGGTCGGAGAGCCCTAGCGACAGTCAGTGTTCGGCGCGGCCTTGGAATACCCAGGGGTTAGTTTTGGGCGTACAGTTTGTTTCGTTTGCCATGACGAACTTGTTGCACGTCGAGACGATGCCCGGTTGGCGGAAGTGGCGGGCCATGACGCAGTAATTTCGGCCTGTTCACAGCTATATTAGCATGCATAACGTGGAAGTTAGAGATGGGACTTTTCATGCTGACCGGGCTTCCAGTTCTCGCACTCATTCCCCACGCCCGGATTGTAGTCGTTCAGCCGCCGCGAATTCATGGCCCAGACAGCAAGGAAGGCGGCACACGTCATGTTGTACCCGGCCACGTCCTGCAGGTTGCAGTACTCGGTCATGGTCGCGGTGCCGTTTTCCTTGCGCTGCTGCACGCAGTATGTCAACGTCCCGTCCAGTACACACGAAGATCGCAACGATGGGTTCCACTCCGCGAGGTCGGTCGCGTTGACGCCGGCGCCTTGTGCAACATCTGCACAGGAGGCGCTGGGGCCGAAGTCTGAACCGTTGGCGTACTTGATGCAATCCAGCCGCGTGCCCTCGGCGAACTTGTATGCCCACTCGTCACTCCCGTTGATGGAGCCGACGTTGGTGGGTCGGGGAAGTAGACTGGCTTCGGTGCCGAGCATGGTCGATAACCTTGACGTCGGTCAGCACGAAGTACCTCAACCACCCGGTGCGCTGTGAGCTGAACAAGCGGACTTACGGTGTAGTTGACGAACTAACACTAGATTCCGGGCTCGGATTGACCCAATCCCCCCCTGGCGTCGAGACACAAATCGGATAGCCCACATAACTCTTGATGTTGCCGCAATCCAGCCCAAGAACAGGGTTCCAGGAGATAATTTGCGCCCAGACGACCTTGTTCGCGTCGGCGATCTTCGCGCACGTGTCGTCCGTCTTGACGGCATATGTTCTGCACCGCTCAAGCGTGGGAATGCAAAGCGTTCCCGCTGTCGGAAAGTTTGCGCAGAAGCCTTGCAGGCCGTTGGCACTGAGCAGACCTGCCACGCTGATGCCTCGAGCTGCAGCTACGGACTGGCATGTGTCACCGCTCCGCACCGTGTACGTGGCGCCAGTGCAGCCAGTTGGGGTAGGGGACGCTGCGCCCGAAGTGAGGCCGCTGGATGCTGCTCTGGAATTGCGCACGCGTGGTCAGTCAGGGCCGGAAACTGCTGGGTGGGACTCACGATGTTATCCAGGCGGTGGTTGTGGCAATGGGTGTTACGGCAAAGCCCGACTTTCCGCAGGCCGAAGTCAACGATGTGTACGTCTCCGCCATATCTGAGTTGGATTGAAGGGGCATTTGAAGGCGTGTCTGCATCTGCTTCAAGAAACAGTCATCGCATGTGACGGTTGCGTCTTTTCTCATTATCAGCTTTGCTTTGCACAGCCTGCGCTTGCTTCACTGACCTGCTGATTTCGTCTGCGCCTGGTTCTCGGGATCTACGCCAGCGGCATCTCGAATGATGGCATTGCAAAACTTGTCACTGCAACGTATCAGCTTTCCGTTTGAAACGGTTGGGCTTGGCTGTACCCGTTCTTCTGACATAGCAGATTGTAGTTCTCAACGACTGATTCGACCCAGTATGCAGGCAGTATGGCATTGCCTTGTGGGTCCAAGAATCGTGTTGTACATGCTCCGCTTGCTCTCCTGAGCCAAGTTGATAGCGATGTTGCGCAGGCGGTCGTGCATATCGCTTGGAGTATGCTATCTGCTTCGTATCTTCCACGGCCGGCCCATTCGAGTGATTCATCGCAGGTTACCGCTTGGTTGAGTACGCTGACGCAAGTTGATGACAGGTTGGTGGATTCAGCAGTGAAGTTGTACAACTGGAGCTGAGCGGCGGCCGAGCTGGCATGGAGGAATAGCAGCAAGGTCTGAAATGTATGAGAGAAGCGCATGTTGATGTTGAAGGACGATGTTCGACTGATCAGTACGACAGTCCGTAGTGTTCAACGAAAGTCTACAGATGCAGATACCAATATGCAGAGGGTGGGAGTACCGGTAATCGAAGGGCCTCATAGAGACCCTGAAAACATCAAGCATCGAAGCGTACTCCTGCAGGCGAGAAAAAGGCTTCGAAATCCGCCTTGCGGCTCCTTAGTATTCACATGGCTAGTAGGGTAACGGATCCTTCTTCATACAGCATCTCTTACTTAGGTCGGGTATGCGAAATGCTAGGAATTTGTGTTATCCCATGTCTCGGTTGCGACGAACTAGCCTTCTTTCAGCAGCACCCCTTAATCTTTGGACGCACGAAGTATGTACACTTGCCGGCATCTGCGCGCTTGCTTAACTCGACATCACACAATGGACTCGGTTCGGTGGAGGTGGGGTGCGTTGTCGGCCCAGAAATCTAGCCGTTATGCAGGTACGCGGCGCGGTCTGCAGCTAGTAGGTAGCGTGCGGGAACCGATCTACATGGACATTAGCCACGATGCTGTTGTGCGGCGCGAAGCAGCGCGCCTTACTGGCCAACATTGCTTTTAATATCGATCCTGGAACGTGGTTGGACGACGTCTAAGCTCATCAACTAGTCACAGCCTAGCGGCCCTTCACACCGAGTACTTGGCCACCTTCCTAGGGACCTATTGGGAACGGTACGGGACCGTCGGTACGATCCACCTGGGCTTGCGCCCACATTGGTGGAAGGCGGAATCGGGCGTAACTGGGGTATGATGGCGAGTACTTGGTAGCAGTACGGAGGTTTTGGTTAGTTGTATCAAAAGTTCCGAGATCTTGGCTTCTTGTTCCTGCATCTGTCAAACGAGATGCCGGGGCTTTCACTGCTATTATTCAAACGTGCATGAGACCAACGTCGAAGACGTGAGACTAGTCACAATCTAGAATACCTGGGAGCAAATAAGGAGAGCACAAGCCAGACACGAAAATGGCAAATGGTCGTTGAGCTTAGCCTCGACCAACACAAGGCGGAATTCGACAGGCGCACCGCCACGTGCCCCGCATTGCTCGCAGACCCGCTACACTCAATCTTGGGCAGGGCGTCTAACTCTTCGTAAAGCGAAATTGAAAGTAGGAGTTAGTGTTGATCGAAGTTGGCAATAGAATCATGGTCTCTCCGAACCTTCCATGGAATGGATAAAAGCTTCATCTAAAGCCTTCGCAGTGACGATTACGACATTCGCTCATTTCTTCTTGTCGCTCATTCCAGTTACAATCGTGGAAAACTACAGTCATCATCATGAAATCATCAATCTTTGAGACGGCCCTGATTTTGGGTGCATTGGGCTCAGCCAGTGCCTATCTTGTCGATCCGCCATCGACGGCGGCATCAGACACTGTCCAGGACTGCAGTGGCTGGGTTGTCACAGCATCTGGTGACACTTGCACATCCCTGTCAGCAGATAACGGCTTGACAGATGATCAGTTCAAGACCTACGTGAGTCTCAATGAACGTCGATATCCAGATCATGGCTAACCTGCATCAGAACCCGTCCATCAGCAACGAGTGCAAACTTGTCAATGGCAACTCGTACTGCATTGAACAGAACTGGGGGATACCACCACCACCAAAGCCAACCCCGTCATCGACAGCTGCACCATCGGCATCAGTACCAACGCCGACCAATGGTGTCGCTACACCCTCTCCTATCCAGCAGGGTATGACGACCAGTTGCAACAAGTTCTACCTCACAGCCTCAGGCGACGGCTGTTATGACATCGCGGCTAGTAACTCCATCTCTCTTGATGATTTCTACGCCTGGAACCCTGCCGTTGGCAACGATTGCACAGGTCTCTGGTCCAAGACATATGTGTGTGTCGGTGTGCTAGGAGGTAGCACCTCTACCCCACAGCCAAGCAGCACTCCTGCCCCGTCCACAACAGTGAAGCCCACCAGCACTGCGCAGACATCTACCGGCAACGGAGTCGCTACGCCAACTCCCGTTCAGCCCAGCATGGTCCCGAACTGCAACGGCTTCTACCTCGTCAAGGCCGGCGATGGCTGCTACGACATCGCGGCCGCGAACGGTATCTCTCTGGACCAGTTCTACCAGTTCAACCCATACGTCCAGACGGACTGTTCCAGGCTGTGGTCTGGGTATAATGTATGCATCCGTACCATCGGAATGGTCACACCCGCATCTTCTACTTTCAGGACATCGACTATTGCGACGACCACCAAGCCTGCTTCTACTACGCCTACCCCAGTGCAGCAAGGTATGGTAGCGGATTGCAAGATGTTCTATAAGGTTGTGTCCGGAGATGGGTGCTGGGCGATTGCCGACACTAATAAGATCTCGTTGGACGACTTTTACAAGTGGAACCCTGCGCTCAAAACGGATTGCTCTGGGTTGTGGGCAGAGTACTACGTTTGTGTGGGCATTTGATAAAGGAAGGTTTTCAACGAGTTTGGCGGGGAGGCTATTGGAGTGAATAGTCTGTCCTGTGGTTTCTTTTGAAAGATAGTTGGTCCGAAACCGTAATGTTGTGTTCATAATCTCTTCTAAACCACTACCATGATCATTTCCAACCTTATTTCTCCATCAGAGTGCCCCACGTTCAGTGAATGAACCACATGAAGCTGTTCATGGGTCATTGAAGCTACTATTATCTATTTTGCAAATTTCGCATGCAGAGTGGACGCATAGCGCGTCTAATTACTAGAATGGTGAATCTAGAGCAATTCGGGTGTCGAGCGGCGAGATGACTGGTTTCATTCCGTCCGCTGCATTGCTCCTTTTACATACTGTTCAGCATAACGCGGTTTAAGATAATTATCTCTTCTGTGCTAAGATAGCGGTACGCTTTTCGGTGGGTAGAAACTACATGGACGAGCCCCGTACAAGATAAATAATAGCAGACACTGATGACCTTGAACGTGTTTATTGCTTTGTAGATTGGACCCACGTCGCAAGCAGAGGCGCCGAGGCCATAAAGAACGTATGCACGTTGGATGAAATTAAGAGACAGTAATACACGGTATAAGTAGGCAGTACAGACTTACGGCACGATGATACTAACATTGAGAGATAAAGGCTATGGAAGACGGGATCAAAAAAGCAACCATTACAAAGAGCTCATCCGAAATAATCCATGCCCGGGGTTTCCTGATCCGCACCACTTGGGCAAATTCCCCTTATGCGCAGATTGTAGTGTTCCGATTTGGCTTTCTGCATTTGACCGGTCAAGATGAGCTCTGCTTCCTTTTCCTTGATCGCCTTGGCTATCCTCACAGCCATCGCCGCAATCTGCTCCTCGCTTTCTGTGTCTTCCGGTTCTGAGCGACCAGCAATCGAGCCTGGTTCCGCTGGTTCCGCACCCGCATCGTTCTCCGAAGCATCCGACGGCTCAGCTTCACCCCGGAACGCGTGGCCTGTGCGATCAAACCTTCGCATGTCGGCAACTCGGATCACTGTGAGCTGGGAGATCTGACCTGAATTGTACCGCTTCTGAAGTTCGGGGAGTTCGTCCCTCAGCCAGATTGACGGCGTGGCCGCAGCCCAACTGTACTGTCTCCTGAGCATCTTCTTATTGTCTAACATGACGAAGACCTCCCCGGAGCACGTCATGGCCATAGCTCGTGACATGGCCTTGAAGTATGCCATGCCGTTGGTTGGCCACTGTGCCTCGTTGTCGCCTAGGATTCCGTTGAGCCAACAGCACTTGGGATTGGCGTAGTCCAAGCAGTAGAAGTTCTGTCCGGTCTCGCAGCTTTCAGTTGTGCCGGTAGTCTCATAAGGCCACAGTTGCTGTATAGAGTACGTTAGTACAGGTCAATCCGAAGACGGAGTAACCTACCCAGATAGTACGGAAGAATTCTGCCCGGACAGTCTGAAGACAGCCCCAATCAGTCGTCCAGCGCGACAATGACCTCTGGGTCTTGTCAGGATGGTTCTTGAAAGAGGCTGGGCGTTGGCCATAGAAGAGGCATTGTCCCAATGTTGCACCCCATTTCATCCTCTGGATCATCGAGTCTGGCGTAAATTGTGACAAGGCCACATTTGAAATTTGCCTAGCCTTTTGCCCACAGAAAAGGCACGGGATATCGATAAGCGGCCCCATCGCCTGCAGTGAGAGAGCTATTGTCAACGATAGGCACACATTTGGTTGCGCAAGGTACACTTACCCTCACTGCTCGCTTTCCCACTTTCGACTGCAGACTGTACGTAATGACCTTTCCTTGCGTTTTGGTAGCCTCCGCATCGTCGTTTCGGACACCCTTCCAAAGATAGCGATCCAGCTCCGCGTCCTCAGCTGAAGTGTTCACCATCATATTGTAGTGGAATGGATGTTGTTCCAAGGAGCTCGCGTCGAGCTGCTGCATTTCTTGGCGGGCGAGGGAAGCGGAAGCATAGAAGAGCAACCATAGTATAAGGATAGTCATGATGCGAAATTTGATGGTGGTTCAAGACTTGAAAGCTCGAATAGACTGAAGTTGGGGTAAAAATGAAGAGAGGAGTCTTGATCGAAAGGAATCGCGACCCAGCAGTACTCGCAAGAGTCAGGAGTAAATCTGCTGCAAGCCGTCAGCTGATTTCATTGGTATTGGTGTCAATCAACCGGAGCGTTCGAATTCATACCGCAGAACGGGAGCATGCACCGTGTCCTACGGGCTAGTCTGAGCCCGCCTGACTCTAGATCGATTTCCTCTTTCTCAGGAGTAAATGTAACGGGCTCTCCGAATAGAACGCCTAACTATCGCCTCGGTTCGACCGAGACAGTATAGTACCAACATTCAAAGCTGTCATGTCCGCGGACAGTTGCTTTTCGAGGCGGACTGCCTGCCCTTGTTGCCAAGCCCGCGGTATGCACTTGCCGACTCCTAGGCTAAGGTAGCCGTCCTGGTACCCACAATCGATATCAAGGCATACTCCAGTTCCTAGCTAAAGTGTGGGACAATGCGGGTACATGGAAGGATCTAGCCGAGCTGGGCCCCAGGAAGCGATGCGGACGGGCCGTCACTTGTTTGCGCTCTCAATTTGTCTACCCATGTCAACCAACTCTTGAGTTTTTTTTTGCTTCGAATCTAAAGCGCATTTCTTTGCTAATTAGGCAAGGAAGCTCGCGGAGACAACGCATGCATCTTGGATCTAGGCTACCGGCGATGCAAGGGCAGTGCGTTACGCCCTGTAATGTCCGGTGCGGCGTGGTTAGGAGTGGTAACCCAGAATTTATCCGGAAAATTACACTAGCACGCCAAACGCGCGCAGTCCCTCTCTACTGCACGGCGGAGCCTCGCGACCGGGTGGTCGATATCTCTAGGCGTTCTTCGACTATGGTAGCAATTTTATGGCGAGGCCATGATAGGGGGATGTCTAGAGGCAGAGATTCGGACACGGCGGCTGGTCATGTTGTAGGCTTCGTGCGCACGACTGACACTAGTTCCTACAATATTTCCATTGTGTTTCCATTCGTTCTCGATTGTTCATTCTTGTTCGTGTTCACTATAGCAAAAGCCGGGGACTTTAGCTTTGTGGGCGTAACATCATGATGAAGGCGCCTTTGCAGTTGCTGTGTCTATCAATTTTTCTCTGCATCATTTCTCTAGGCCAATGTGCGCTTCAAGCAACGCGGATCGATAGGGGAGAGGTGTTACCCGGTCGGATAGGGAGGGGACAGGTATTGCCGCCGCCCATCACACCGAATATTGCACCACGGCTTGGCCGAAGGGTACCAGATGGGATGTGTTCAGAAGATGAACCATGTTCGAATGGTGAATGCTGCAATGGCAAGTCGTATGTACTCAGTAACCTCTCCCAGCTCCAATACTGACAAGGGGCAGTGGATACGTGAGCCTCCATCTATCCACGTTCATGTTCGGCAGCCGACATTCTAACACCGACAGTGCGGGACTGGAGATGAGTACTGCGCAAAAGACGTATGCGTATCCAACTGTGATGCCAAATCAGAATGTGGCCAAGGCGCGAAAGTCCCTGGAACAGAATGCCCGTTGAAGGTCTGTTGTGGTAAATGGGGTCATTGTGGCACAACAGAAGACTTCTGCGGGGATGGCTGCCAAAGCAACTGTAAGGTCGCTACGTCAACAAACACAAGAATTGAACTGACAGCGCATTCATTCTTCAGGCGAACAACCTGGATCGAGTCAGCCTAACAGAGGAGATATACGCAAGCTTGTCATTGGGTATGTTGCCTATTCTTTCTAGAAGATGAGCTTCGCTAATCATGGTTAGCTACTGGGCAGGATGGTCTTTGACAACCCGAAGTTGCTCCAAACGTACGATCGATGACATCCCAGTTGGCTCTTTGACCCATCTCAATCTTGCCTTCGCATACATTGAGCCAAATACCTTCGAAATTGTACCCATGCCGAGAACGTCGGACGACGTCTTCTCACAAATCACCAACCTGAAGCAGAAAGCGCCGGGTCTCAAAATTTGGATCTCGCTGGGTGGCTGGACCTACAGTGACAACGGCACCGATACGCAGCCCGTTTGGGGAGATCTCGCGCGCACAAGTGAGAATCGATTCAAGTTCGCGGCTAATTTGCACAAGTTTATGAAGACGTGGGGGTTCGATGGAGTCGACCTCGTGAGTGAATCCCAAGACGACATGCACGAGAGACAACCACTGACATAGCGAAAAAGGATTGGGAATACCCCGGAGCTCCCGACAGAGGCGGAAAGCCGGATGACCCTGACAACTTCGTTCTGCTTCTTGAAGCGCTGAATACGGGGTTTGAGCTCGCGGGCGCAGACTTCGGCATCTCCTTCACCGCACCAACTTCTTATTGGTATCTGAGATGGTTTAAAATCGATCGACTCTGGAAATATGTCAACTGGATCAACCTCATGACCTACGACCTGTGAGTATATGCAATCTGCTCCAAAACTGCAGAGGTCTCTGACAAACGAGCTAGGCACGGGAGTTGGGACTCGCCCGAGAGTTACATTGGTTCTTTTGTGTATGCGCATACCAACAAAACAGAGATCAAAGATTCCCTCGACCTGTTCTGGCGTAATGGCGTCCCTGCAGACCGCGTCAATCTGGGAATCGGATTTTACGGTCGATCGTATACACTCGAGGACCCAAAGTGCAACACCCCCGGGTGTCCTTTCAAAGCTCCTGGCGTGGCAGGTCAATGCACAGTATGTGGAAACATAGCGGCTGATTAACGGGAAGGGTCCTTGTCTCGTAGGCGCTTGCTAACGGTTGACAGGGTGAGGGCGGAATTCTCTCCTTCGCGGAGATCGAGTCCTACATCAAGCGATTCAACCTCGAAAAGATCCACGACAAGGAAGCCGCTGTGAAGTATCTGGCATGGGGCTCGAACAACCAATGGGTCTCTTACGATGACCAAGAGACTCTCCAAGACAAAGTAGACTTTGCAAAAGAACAAGGGTAAGTGCAACTGCAGCTTCGAGGTTCCTTTGATTGACCGAGGTCTAGCCTTCTCGGCTTGTTCGTTTGGTCCATAGATCTGGACGACACAGAGCACACTGCGCTGAAGGCCCTTCTCGGGGGGAAGCTAGACATCTTTGCCGGTCAGAATGGATACGATCCAGGCGCCATCGATGAAGGTGACTTTGAGTCCGCCACAGGAACCGAATGCGCATGGTCTTCCTGTGGCAGTAATTCGTGCGGAGCTGGCATGCAGTCTGCGGGTGCTCAGCAATACTGTGGCATGCGAGATGGCAAGGCCCAGAGACAAACACTTTGTTGTCCTCTAAAGTCGACTCCGAACCCCGCAAAGTGTAGATGGTCCGGAGGGCAGCAAGGTACTCTAGGATTCCAGTGCACAGGCGCATGCCATGACGGCGAAATTCCCGTGGTGTCGAGCACTGAGCCATACATCGAGGATGAGCATCTTTCGTGCTGGTTTGGCTTCGCGCAGTATTGCTGCGAGAGCTCCACAGGGGGCGTAAGTGATGTGTGTGGGTGGACCACAGAGTGCGTCAACCTGAAGAACGGCAGACCAACAAACACCAACGACCTCTCCGGCGTATGCGGAGGTGAGTGGGATCCATGTCGTCACTCCGATGACTAAGCTGAAGACTATCACAGATCGGAACTTCGTCACGACTAAGCGCGGAGACTGCCAAGGTAACAAAGGCGTCTCTTACTGCTGCGATAAGGGCATAGATACGTCGTCATGTTACTGGAACGAAGGCGGCAGCATTCCGGCTTGCTCGAACTCGGAGTTCTGCAGTTCATCCACCAGCAGAATCGACCTGGATGAGTATGGCGGCCCGAATGGCGATGGCAACGGCGATAGCACCCACGAGTGCAAATACCCGGTGCCTGTGCAGCAGGGTCCATGGCCCTGGAACAATGCAGACCTCGCATTCTGTTGCGATACCAAAGGGATGGGCAAGGTATACAACGTCTAGTATTCCTGACGAAAGGTGTCCAGCTAACACTACCAGGAAACAATTAACCTGCCTGTACCATTATCGTGAGTACTCTCGCGCTCAATTAGATTCCCTCCCATGCGTCTAACAAGAGATAGGAATCTTTTTCCGACTCCTGGCCCCGATTCGAACACCGAGAAACTTGACATCAAACTTGATCAGACGATGGGAGGTCAACGCCAGCCGGGGAATAGCAAAGATCCCAACGATCATGCATTCGGTTTCTACATCATGTCGGGCCCGGAAAACGAGATCACGACTGTAAGTAAACGCGACGGCTCACATTGGGAACTCTTTGACTGCGACAATACCGTCGGTGAGAAGCGCCAAACCGTCAAAGCAGTGTGCACAGACACCTCAGAGAACAGCAATTGCGACGTCATCTTCAAAGGTGGTCTAAAATACACTGTCGTCGAGATGCCCAGCGATTGCGGCCCCGGCAAGTACGCTGTCGCGTGGAAAATGGAGCCCTCCAACAGTCACGATCACATTCGGCATCGACTCGAGAAGCGCGGACTTGGGGAAGCGCCCGTATATGACTTCACTTTCGACTACGACTTCATGTCGTTTGAAAAACGCGCTGATCAGTCAAATGTATTGATACGCATCGACTACAGCGACGACCCGGGATACTGGGATACCATTGTCGAAGCAGCGCCCGGAAAGCAAAAGCGGAAGAGGGATCTTGAAGTTGAGACTCTCTTTGGCGGCGATCGCAAAGCATGGCTCGAACACACCTGGCACAAAGAAAAGCGCGAGCTGCACTACACCGAGCTGCACAAGAGGTGGTGGTCAGGCAACGTTAAAGAATGGTGGGACAAGCAGAGGGAGATTGATGTCAAGTACGACGGGGTGAGGCATCGCGTTAACGTAAGCATGGCAATATGTCTTCTGATCCCCCGATACTCACCTTAAACAGGAACAATTCAACATCAAAATATTTGAGGAGACCCTCGACTGCGTTGAATGGGCTGATGAGCTGTATTTCAAGAGTTGGGTGGAAATGGATGTGGACGTCCAGGCCGCCGGCGGCGTTACTGTGATCGTAAGTTGCGCCATCGCGAGACCAGTATGATTCATAATTGACACAAGACAGGGTAAGCTTGGCGACCTTAGCAGTTTTGAAGAGTCTCATGCCTGGTTTCGCACTGAAGGCGCCGTCACTGCTCAGCTGAAGTTTGAAGCTTTCGGTAAAGTTTCTTTCCACACTGGCGACGTTGAGCTGTTTGGCGCTCACAACTTTGGTGCGACGTTTCGGGTCCCTGGCTTTGTGACCATTGGCCCTGATTTCCGTATCATTGGCTCACTTGCAGGAGATGCGTCGTTAAAAGTGTAGGCTTACCCTTGTTCGTTCCACTTTGGCTACGCAACAAAGTCGACTAACTGCTCTAGCAATGCAACGTACGAGGTAAAGTTCCCTGGTTGGGACTACTCCATGCGATACCCTGTCGCGGAAGGTGAGGACGATAAACCAGATGAAGAGACCACAAGGAAAGATGTTGGTGCCTCTGGCATCCATGACGAATTCACATGGGACTTGGACGCCCAAGGCAAAGTCACTGCGCACATGTAAGGCAGTACATTCCCCTCATTAACTACCTCCGCTGACGCCAAGAAGAATTCCAAAAGTCACTTTTGGCATTGTCTTCGATAACTCGGCCATATCTAACGCGGCAGTAAGTGCAATATTGCATAATGGAAGACGGAACGCTTCTAACTCATGTTTAGCTCGACCTTGGTGTTGATTCCTACGCACAAATGTATGCCAGCACAAAAGTTGGCACCAATCAGCCTTTTGTCTACTGCTACGGCATGGATGCTGGCGCGGAGCTGTTTGGAAACATCGAAGCACCAGCCGTGTTTGGCACCAAATGGAGTAAACATTATAATCTCTGGAGCGACGAGGTGAGTTGCATGGATTGGCATGATGGGCTGGGAGTTGGCTAACCTGAATTTAGTACTCTGTCATCCCGAGAGAATGCAGCGACAAGTCGACATAGACTAGCGAACCGGGCCGATGTGCTGGCTGGAGCACATATGTGCGCAATTGTTTGGTGCCTCAGCCGTGTAATCTATTGCATCCGAGCGTGTGGCTTGTCGGGTCGCGCACTACCGGGGTGCGGGGGTATTGTCCACCCTGGTCCAAAACGTGTACATATAGAGCCTTTCCTCATCTCAAGTGACTAGCTTCAGTCTTACTCCCTGCATACCTTTTTTTAGTCTATATGCCACCTCCGTGATCGTCCATGTCATCCTCCATGTCTCTCGGCTTCACGATGAAGACTGCGGTGCTCTCCGGGCGCTTCGAACAGCGAGTCGCTTCTGCAGAATACTCTCTGAAGAGTTGTTCTTTCGTGAGATAACACTGATCGGCGTAGGCGATGTGGAAAATGCCTTCTTGAGGAGGATGCAAGGTCCAAGGGCAATGGTCTGTGCGAGGGTTCACTGCATCAGCCTTATACTACCTAGATCGAACCCACGGCCTCTGAGAAGACACTAGCTGAATGTTGGATCTATTTGGTGAGTCTGCGCGAGATCAAGTAAAATACTTCTAGCCCTAGACAACACATAACTAGGAGTGACTAGTGACCGTGTCAGATGGGAGACTCCGTATCACATACTACCTTCCTCACTATCCCTCATGTCCAATCGCGCCGCCATCCATGTGACGTACATCAAAAACGATTGCGGGCAATATACAATAGACAGACCCTTCCTGTCTTTGCCACCTCTGCACTGCCTTTATTTCACTGCCCTTGCACGCGGACCA
>TARA_R110002003_G_scaffold104_7_pt1 | contig 25873 bp, 22 predicted proteins | sample TARA_R110002003 | Tara Oceans TARA_R110002003 (sample SAMEA4396441) | marine metagenome | biome: Westerlies Biome; feature: [SRF] surface water layer (ENVO:00010504); material: water (ENVO:00002006), including particulate matter (ENVO:01000060) such as... | depth 5 m
AAACCGGATATGGTGTCACAAGAAGATCGACGACCAAGGCCGACTCGAAACTGTGGGCTATACGGAAGCACCTGCGCCAAAGGACCATCCAAGATGGGTTGAGATGCACCCAAGCGGAAACTACCTCTACGCGTTGATGGAAGCAGGAAATAGACTGTGCGAGTATGTCATCGACCCGCAAACAAAACTGCCGGTCTACACGCACAAGACATACCCTCTGATACCGCCTGGTAAGTTTCTTGAGATTCAGATTGAAGTACAATGGTTGACAATCCCAGGTATACCCGACGCGAAGACAATGTACCGCTCCGACGTTTGCTTCCTCACCAAATCCGCGAACTATCTTTTCGCGACTTCACGATCGAACTCCTTTTCGCTCACGGGCTACATTGCTGCGTTCAAGATCGCTCCATCGGGAGTCATTGAGCGACAAATATGTCTCAACCCCACACCAACATCTGGTGGACATAGCAACGCGGTGTCTCCATGCCCGTGGAGCGATGAGTGGCTGGCCTTGACAGACGACGAGAAGGGAGGCGTTGAGATCTATCGATGGCAGGACGAATTTCTGGCAAGGGTCGCGAGACTGGAGATCGGAGAGAAAGGATTTGGAATGAATGCCATTTGGTATGATTAGACTTCCGCAGGCATCAACAGGATGGCAAATGTCCGGTTGAGATTGATATAGAAGCCAAACATAGTATCAGGGGATATGCTCAATTGCGAATACTGGCAAAAGTCCATCCGAGGCCACCCAGCAGAGTCTTCGCAGGGCTGTAATCTATGGCAATTTTGCAGCATATTTCCACATGTGTACGAGCACCTCAACGACCATTCTGCACACGCTCCATGAACTAAACTTTCTGGGCGCAGTTCCGAACGCTTTTTCGACGCTGTGGACCGCGGCGCAAAGCGGGGCGACCGACCTGGAGCTGCCGTGCATTGACGTTAGCGGCGGTCGGCAGATGTCATCGGGGGAGCTCTCATCCTGGAGCTAAATGGCATGGGGTATTACCGCGGGCAAGCCTCGCATCGTGGTTTGTTCGTAATCTAGGTTGCGAATCTACGCTGTTACAAGCACCAATCGCACAAAGACACTGGGAAGTTCAAGCCTCAAACTGTTCCGCATCCCTTCACCATGGCGTCCAAATCAACCCCGGGCATTTTGTATGTGACTATGCAGCCCAAAGAGGGCTTGCCAGAAGCACAGTTCCACGATTGGTAAGTTGACGCTTCCCCAGGCGCATTCTAGCTTCATCGAAACAATTCCTGACGCCGCTGCCTTCAAGGTACCAGAACGAACACGGGCCCAACCGTCTGCGCCTACCCTTTTGCAAGAATGGCTTCCGATACCGCGCCACCGATCTCGAGAACCAACCGGGTAGCAAGGACAAACCAGAATGGATGGCTATTTACGATTTCGACGAGCTCGAACACCTGACGCGCGAACCATACCTGAAGCTCAGAAGTGCGCCGGCGCAAACACAAAGGGAACGAGACACGATGAAGCAGATCTTTGTGGATCGACGCAACTACGATTTGCTGAAGGAGTGGACGGGCGATGACTTCAGGGATCTGCAGAAAGTCGAGAACGAAGGACAGAAGAACGTCATGATCGCCGTGAGCTTCCAGCTGCAAGATGGCGCCGACAAGGAAGAAGAATTGAGGAAGTGGTATGACGAGGAACATGTACCGTTATTACAGAAAGTGCCGGGCTGGAGAAGGACAAGACGCTTTGTGACCAGCTATTTGGACTTGGAGAGTGGACACAGGAAAGAGACGGAGTACCTCGCGTTGCATGAGTATGCGCCGCAGAATGGACTTGGAGGACCAGAATTCCGGGCCGCCACAACGACAGAGTGGTGTGACAGGATCTACAAGGATGTAGTGAAGGAACGTAAGAGGAGAGTGTACAATTTGTACTATACCTTCGGCGCTGCGCAACGAGATCTAAAGAGCCTGGCGAGTAAGGACACGGTAGGGGCGGAGTCGACGGATGGCTTGACAAAGTCTTATCCAGCGCATACCACTTCAGACAAACGGCCTGCGATCGAGAGCTTTGTGACCACACCAGATGGCGTGCAATTGCCCTACCGCCTGGAGGGGTCAACTGACCCTGACGCACCACTTCTCGTCCTCGCCAACAGCATTCTGGTCGACTACGGTATCTGGGACGACTTTATCTCACACTTCTCCCAACTCACCAACGACAAGTACAGAATCCTGCGCTACAACACTCGTGGTCGCAATGCGCTACCCGGCGACTCCATCTCGCCCATCAACATCGACGTCCTCACAACCGACGTCTTAACTCTTCTCGACGCACTCCGCGTCAAGAAAGCATCCATCGTCGGCGTCTCCCTCGGCGGCGCAACAGCGCTCAACGCCGGCCTTTCGCATCCCAACCGCATCGACGCGTTCATCGGCTGCGACACGAATGCATTCGCTCCGCCATCGAATGCAAATGCATGGAACGAGCGCGTAGCCATGTGTGAAAAGGAAGGCGCAAAGACAACTTCAGGTGACGACATCGTAGGCCAGGACCTAGCCGAGGCAACTGTTCGTCGATGGTTCGTCAAGGAATCCTACGAGGACGCTGCGTTGGCCAAGAAGATTGCGAGAGTCAAGGACATGGTAGCGAATAACTCGCTACCCGGGTTCCGCGAGTCGGTCAAGGCGCTGCATCAGTATGATATCAGGGGTAAGATGGCCGACTACAAGGGCAAGGGCGCGTTCTTGGTGGGTGCGGGTGATGGCGTTCTGCCCAAGACTATGAAGGAGAATATGGCGGATAAGTTGGGCAGTGGGGTCGAGTTGAAGGTTGTAGAAGGCGCAGGACATCTGCCGATGGTCGAGAAGCCCGAGGAGGTTGCGCGCTTCGTTGCTGAATTTCTGGGATGACTGGACATGGTCGTGGAATCCTCACTGAAACGTGATTGAGCTTGTTCTAAGTTATATCGGGCTTTTCACTGGCCACTTGGAGGTGTAGGAAGGTCTGAAGAGTTATTCTAGTGAGTGGTCGGGCTCTATATGACATTCGTTTCCCATTCACTTCATGTCCTGATATCACAGCCTTGTAGCGTCCTTTGATGGAGCTTTGAAGCACTGTGTGACATCCTATAGACTGTCACGAGAAGCTTCAACGACCAGAGAAGCATCACAGCGTTAGTCCTAAGCAGCCGAAGTGCTGCACGATCCACCGAACGGTTGCTCCGTCTGCATTCAAAGTCCGGCTGCATTCTGACACGCAGGAGGTATTATGGAAGGCTATGAAGACGTACTGTATGCGCCAGGTGAAGGATCTATTCACTACTCATCACACGTCGGGACGCGCCCGCACCGCCACGTTCGTGATGGCTGAGAATTCTTTTTACAACTTGCTGAGCTCCCATCCTTGAACACCACAGCAGCAGCACGTCAAGCATTAACCTTGATTATAGACTAATATAATGACAGGCTCAAAGCACAAACGATCGAACGCAGTCACAGTCCCTCGTGCAGTAGTATTGTCGCCTCCAACTTCGTCCGACGTGGAGAGGCAATCTGTGACTTGAGGCCGATGATCTGGGCTGTCGACCGCAAAATATATTTCTACCGCTGTGTCGATGGTTTGAGGCTGGATACAGGGAGATGGGAAGGGACGTCAAGGTTCGTGGCAAGTTGGATCGAAGGGGTAAGAAGTGATCGGAGGGAAGTGGGTAGAGTTGGGCTGCGTGAAGGATAAGAGAACACGGTGGATGCGAGGGTATGATATTGGACAGTTGTATGACATGAAGAGGCAGACCAAGGATCGCATGGGCACATTCGAGAGGCATGCCTGCAACATTGAACATTCGGTCGAAGTGAAAGGATGGCGACGATATCGGAACTTTGAAGGGTCCAGATAAGGTGAGAAGCCGGGAAGCTGCGCTGCCCTTGTTATACATACCATACAGCATGATATAGGACGAAAACATGGCTCTGCGCTCGTTCGACCTGCGGGTACAATGTATTGGGCTATCAACGTAGTGCGTGGACGGTAGCGATTGGGCTTTTTCTCGACGATCAGTACCAAATGGGTTTCAGTTGGAATCTGCATTGACTACAGTAGCAATATGAATCAAGGGAGGCATATATGAGATGGGAGATGTTGCCACAGTGTCAATTTCGACTCACCGCTCGCTCGCTCGCTTGCCCCACAACCCCACCTCGTTACTCCCACACCATGCACCTCACGTATATGCGTCTAAAAGGTCTTATCTTCAGTAAAGTTAAATACTAACTATATAGATCAAATATTCTGAAATTCTTAGTCATCAAGCTCAACAATGGGCCGGTAACTCAGTGGTAGAGGTTGGTACACCTGCAACTCAATATTTCAGTAACATGATCTAACTCCTACACAGTGTAGGACTGCAGTTCACCAAGACCGTCTTCCCGAAGTCACCGGTTCGACTCCGGTTCGGCCCTTGATTTTTTGCTTTCTTTTTTGTCTTTTGCATTGTGATGGAGAGTGTGTATCTGACTGGAGAGTCGCATTTGTGTGAGACTTCCGACAATGGAAAGCTTGACTTTGTACCCCGCCCAATCGGGCTGCGGACACAGGAACTTCTACAGCACCACTCTTTTTTTACACATTGCATATCACTGTAGTGTCGCATGCACTGCAGCTCGAACTCGAAGATGATTATATCTAGTGTTCTCGAGCTGCCGCTGACTTACACAGTATTGAAGTTTTTCACGGGTGGGGTCTTCAATGGACAGCTCCTGCACTCCGGGAAATGACTTCCACGATCCGCACGCAGCGTACACATTCCTAAAATGGCTCGGAATATCGGCATCCCGGAGCTGCAAGTTGTGCCTACGCAACAGCTTTGTGAAACCGTGGCCGTGGGTATGAATGGCTTTGCTCCTTTCCAGGGTAACCACGTTGTCGGCCACGATACCCTTATGTACCTACAAGTCGCAGCTTGCAGCACTGTGACATCGATTTGAAAGGACCTTTCTCTCCCTTCAATCAAAGCCTCGGGTCTTCTTCTTTCCGCCATAATGTCTCTCAAAGACAAAGTCATAGTCATTACTGGGGCCGCGTCCGGCATAGGCTTGGAGACAGCTCGCCTCTTCGCGAAGAGAGGCGCAAAGCTATCCCTCGCAGACGTCCAAGAGAAACCGTTAAAGGCGCTGGAAGGCGAACTTCAACAGTCCGGCGCGCAGATCATCACCCAAGTCGTCGACGTAAGAGATCGCAAAGCCGTGGAGGCATGGATCGCAGCAACAGTTGAGAAATTCGGGAAGCTAGACGGCGCTGCCAACCTCGCCGGCGTAATTGGGAAGCAGGCGAATGTTGTTGGTATCGATGGTCTGGATGACGATGAATGGGACTTCGTGATGGGCGTCAATGTGGTCGGCTTAAAGAATTGCTTGCGAGCGCAGGTGCCCCACTTCAACGAGGGCGCTGCCATTGTCAATGCAGCGAGTATCCTTGGGCTCATTGGCGCAGCAAAGAATTTGGCATATTGTGCTTCCAAGCATGCTGTTGTTGGCATGACGAGATCGGCGGCGAAGGAGTTGGGATCGAAGAAGATCAGAGTGAATTGCATCTGCCCGTACGTTGCACGAAAGTGACTGAACAGAATTCGTACTAACTGGCTCCAGGGGACCGATCGACACCCCGATGCTGAGGAAGTCCATGGAGATTAAGGGCTCTGAGACTGACTGGAGCTTCCTTGCATTGGGCAGAGCGGCGCATCAAACAGAAGTTCCGCCGCTGATCGAGTTCTTGCTTTCAGATGCATCATCGTTCATAACGGGGAACGCAATGCAGATTGATGGTGGATGGTATTGCTGAGCTGCTTCAATAGCTGTGCCTGTAGTAGAGAGCGTCCGTCCAGGTCCTTGGGATTGTGTAGTTGCAATGGCAGTGCACGGTCATGACTTGGAAGTCACATAGCTATCTTCTGCATTCCAATTTCCTTTTCTGTAAAGAATTTGATAGATGTTGAACAGCCAAAAGATACATGATGAGTGACCTTGGGACATGCCAGAAAGCGCGCTTTCCACGATTTCCACACTCTGCACGCTCTTCGCGTCTCACAATTCATCACACTGTGCCACGAGATGTCAAGTAACTTCGGCGGGGACGCCAATGTGCAGACGAGCTGAGGCCAGCGTGTACATCTTCAACATTCTCCAATAAGACTTAAGCATCCGGCAGCCAAATTTCCCGTGAGCCGCCGACCACCACGCCGGTCCGGAGATGTGAGGACTATCCTTTGACTCGCTGCTTCGGCCACTTGTGTGCAACTTCGCGGTATGCAATACCCCCGCAGTCTGTGTCATGCGGAGTCGAGCTACAGTAAGCGGACATGCGGAGTCGCTTATCCGAACCACCTCATAGAACGGCGACAATTCATTCTCACTATCAACAAATCACCTCACGGTTGCAGATATTTCATGCTCGGATTGTGACCTCGCCTCTTCGACCTTGACCAACTGTATAACACACAGCTCTCGACATGACGTCAATCGATCAACCACTCAATGGCGGCAAGATCCTCTTAATCACAGGCGGCGCGTCAGGTGAGGGCTCTAACAACACAGTAACAGTCACTTGAGCTCACAACAGCAGGCATTGGACTTGCGCTTACCAAACAAGCTTATGAACTCGGCGCAAGAATCCTGGTAGCGGATCTCAAAACTACACCAGACTTCGATTCCTACGCTTCAGGCAAAGATAACATTGTCTACGTGCAATCAGATGTCACGCATTGGTCCGACTTTAACAAGCTCTTCGAAGCATGCGAGAAGAAATGGAATGATGTCCCCGACGCATATGGTATCTGTGCTGGTCTCTTCGACCCACCATTCTCCAATTTCTGGCAAGATCCGGAAGAGGATGGTGGCTACAAGCAGGTAGAAGTCAATGTGAACCATCCGATCAAGTTGACAAGAATGGCAATACGAAAGAGTCTGGCTAAGGGAAAAAGAGCAAGTGTCTGCATCATTGTGTGTACTACCCATTACCTTCAGATTGACCTACACAGCACACGCTAACAACTACAGGCATCCGTCGCAGGCTTATCAGGCAACATCGCCGCACCTCTCTATTGCGCAACTAAACACGCCATCGTCGGCTTCGTCAAATCCATGAAAGACACGGAAGCCCTCACCGGCATCAAAATCACTACTCTCTGCCCCGCAGGCGTGCTAACACCACTCTTCGACGCACCAAAAATGAAGCAGTTCTCAGTCGCAGAGGATCGTTTCCTCACCCCGGATGCATGTGCCACTCAGCTCCTCGACTTGCTGCAGAAGAAAGAGTACCCGTGTGGCAGCGTGTTGGAAATCACATTGAATGGACCACGAGTGATTCCGCAGTGGAATATTTCGCCGCCCGAGGGCCAGGGAACCGGTGAGGAGCTGTTGACTGAGGATTTTATGCAGAATTTGTTGGCGCCGATCAAGGCGAAGTTGGAGAGTGAGAGGGGTGGGTCGAATCTATAAGTCTGGTTCGGGTTGAGTATGTTCACGGGCTTGGCGCGAATGACCCGCGCGTGTGGCTATACTATGATCTCCTGGCATGAAGAATCGCTCGTGTACTCATGTAGTGGCAAGAAGCTCGGGGACGCTATTTGAGGCTACAGGACCTCTCGCACGTGTGCATACACCCCTGCATTTGCGTATGACGCAAAGATGATGACATAAAATAAACCATTAATTGAATAAATGTGTCGCGCATCGCCGAAGTCGATCGAAAACATTTTTTAAAAAATTGTCTGAGTCCACCACGAATTCGAATGCTATCCCGGTACCTCCTACGCGCAGTGCATCGTATGCGATTGTCCCTATAGCCACAAGCGTAATTTTCCTTTCAGGTGGAAGTCCTCACTGACACCTCCACCATTTTGAAGAGGCTGAGCATCCGTACTATCCCTGCTATACACTCACTGCGTGATTATTTCAGATTCAAATGGACCACCATCACTCTGACGTCGTCATCACGATACCACCCACCAGGGTATCGAATTCTCGCTTCCACTGCGGCATCATGGATCGTGGTCGCGGATTTGGACTATGCTCTTCGAACACCTCTAGGACCACACCATGATCATCCGCGAGTTGCTGAGCCGTGCTCGAGCGATACTGCCGAATGACAGACTTCTCTAGGCGCACCAGCTTATCTTTCCTTCTGTCTCGGATATTCTTGAACAGGGCTTTGAGGGCTTGCTCGGATGGCTCAGGGTAGTCCGTGTTAACATGTAGCTCGCGAATACTTTCGGGAAGCATGTCGCCCATGCATGGTATATCGACGTGGGTCCATGGTGTCGCTCCTTGTGGTATGTAGGCATTACGGCCTAGGCGTTGTCCACTCTCAAGCGGTGGTCCACAGAAAGGAAGCACGTCTACCTCCAGCTTCTTCAGCTTTTCGAAACGCATGAACGATGACAGGCCGTTGACAACTTCGCCATGAAATTCATCGATGGTGATAGCCAGCTCGAGCAGTCGACTTCCGTGATGGTTGGCCAAGACCTCCAAAATTTCGCCCGGGTTCCAGTCAGACTCTAAGCCGTCCCATTTAGTCTGGTGAGAGTATCTGAAGACAGTCAAGGCTGGTGTATTTGCGAAGAGTACGGACAAGCCGCCAGCGTCCATACAACAACTGGCAAACTCAATTCGAGTGAGCGGAGACTTGGGAGTCGAGGTTGGCCATTCGAATGGGGTTTCGACCCAGTCATCGTTGACAGCGACTTGGCTCACAGCGAACAGATTTCGAATGCTTTTCAATGCCATGAAGGGAACAAGACACTGCAGGCCAACTTTTACATCGTAGCCCTCCTCCACAAAGGGTAGCAGGGTCTCTAGTGCGGCGAGTGGTCGCATGGAATGTGTGCTGGAGTTCGACATCGAAGTGAGCGCTTCGACTGACTGCACCAAGGCTTCAGCTGCCTCGTTCTTCCGCACCTCATACCACCGGTCCGGTAATTGCAGGATCTTCAAATTAGGGAGAAGCGAGAGTAATGCTACAGTCGCATACAGCTTGTCCACGTCTGGCTCTTCGCCCAACCTGTCTTCTTCAAGAATCTGGTGCCACCATTCCTCGACGTCTGCGGTGACGAAGTACTCCGCGCCGCTTAGTAGATGTTTGATTTTGCTGAGTGCTTCGGCGTCGTCCCGAAAACTGTAGGCGGACGTGTTGGGATGAACCTCCTCGTCCGACCTTCGATCCCACAGACTAAGGGTCTCGATGTACTCGGCAACCAAAGGTTCGCGCGATATCTCGTACAGGATGCTAAGCGTGTCGCCGCGAAGTGTAGGGGAGGCATTGGACGCCTGTCGCCATCTTCTAGTCATCTGATTGTGCTTCGCGATCTGGGCTTTGGCCCGTCCATAGACGGCCTTGCACGATAGCACGAAACTCTCGAGGCCATCCGGTGCTGTGCGATCAATAATGAGGTCGAGAATTTCCGGAGGAAGATCGAGCAGGCCCATGATGCGGCGAGTGTAGGTGGGGATATCTTGAGAGGAAGAGAGGGGCTGTGATGATAAGCAGATCTGAATGGAGGGGTAGCAGCGCTGCAAGGTATGTTCTATTATAGACCTTGAGCGTTCACACAACAGTGGCGAATCTCAACAGCTGACACGCGTTGGTGATGTGAAAGACATGATGCAGTTTTCCCGAGCTATCAACCGCGCACGGGGTCGAAGGTTCGAGACTCTTTCGCGACCAGGATCAATGCCCGTGTTGATTTTCGCCGCGTTCTGGCTGAGCGGTGGGTACTCCTGTGGGTGCTCCGACTCCGAGCTTCATACGTCATAACCGCTAACACCGCCGTTTTCGTCGTTAGCTTCTTTATCTTCACACGACCGTTGGCCGCTTGACCAGTCGCACGCTGCGTACGAGAACGCAACCCGACGACGGCTTTTTGCGACGTCCAACCAATTTACCGGGATGACTGCAGATGCAGCATGTGAAGCGTTGCCTGCTTTCGGCACCGAGTTTCTTTCAGGTCACCAGAGCGCAACCTTGTTGGGCAACTTCTAGAATTATTAACCTGCGTATCCAATCATTTTACTTCCATTTAAACTATAATGCTGTTTAAAATCGTAGTGTCTGTGTTGTCGGGAAAGCGTGGATGAAAGACGATAGACATTATCACGTGAGAGTGCTATTCACTTTGGCACTGCGAGAAAACTAATGAGAGTTAGTTGTGAAGCAGGGGTTCTCTCTCATCTCGAAGTACGGAAGGCCTATTAGCACGCAGTCGATACTTGCAAGATCGAAAAGGTATAGGACTTCTTTCATCAAGGTCGATGCCACCGTCATGGGGAGCGATATATGCTGCCAACATGCTCGGCTATCATTATGAAGCTTTGAGATAAGTCCATAGGACTCGTCAATCAGAAACTTCTTTGTAGCGGACACTAAGATGGGAGTGAATTGGTGTACCCTGATCTGGCAAGTGGGCACAGCCTTGTTGTGCTCCTCTTTCGACACAATCAATACGACGAGAAGCGACATTTATAGATGCACTCTGATTATGAAAGCTGTTGCAACGGGCTGGCATGGTGTTTTGAAGAGAATGGATATGGTGAAGGAACCGTTTGGGCTATGCCCAAACGCGCAAGGCTAGCGTTTCGCTTAAACCTACCGCTCGGGGACAGGAGAAAAAGACACGCCACGACTGCGTAGCACCACTCCGCACCAACTGTGATGTAAGCTCATCGAACCTGACATGAAGACGCTGTATCGAGTAGCGCGTGCGCTACTTGTGCTCGCTCTTAGTGCGCTATTGGTTCGCACGGTCTGGTACGCCTTTGCTTTACTTTGGGCTGATCAACACCCGCGACACGCATCCGAGACCATCGTCGATTCAAACCCGCGGAAACCCTCGCCCCAAGAGATTGTAGGCATCATAGTTTACCCATTATGAAGCTGTTGCTGACCAAGGTTCAGGCTGCTTCAATGAACACTTTCTGGGACATGTGGGATGAGGACCATTGCAAGAACATATGCGAAGCATCTTGGATCGCGTGCCGACTCAGAAATTGCGACGATGTACCTGGTGTGAGAAGACCAGATGAGCTTTGAGCGACTAGTCCAACAAGGTGTGATGAACGTCGATGTGCGGCTTGGCGGACCAAAGATCATTCGAGAGTACCAACATTAATTCAACGGCTACCTATTTCCGCGCTCGGACAGCAACTTAGATCTAGCAAGTCTCTAGAAGAGGATACAATACCTATCCACCGCAAGACACTTAGCGATACATGTTTACATGTGGGGTCGAAGCTCGGCGCGGACCAGGATAATTGCCGGTAGACCCCACACTATCCGTATATTGTTGAAACCGCTGCCGGATGTTCCATAGTAGTTACCAAGGTACTCTCCAGTAACTATTGGTCTCCTGTACCCAGAAGTATGGTACAATGGAGACCCAACGATCCAATGCTGGTTTGCCATTCTCGGTGAACTATCAGTGACTCCTTAAAGGCAAAATATCGGCCCTTCCGGCGCTCGCAGCTCAGAATCCAAACAAATCAGCAACAACATGGTATCAACCGTTACCTGGCTGGCTGCTTTGGCGTCAGCCGCGATGGCATTCGAGTGTACAAGGCCGCATCTTCAAAGCGTTGCAAGCCAATACGTCGATCTGATGGCAACCGGGCAACACGACCGTTTCGAAAATCTTGCGTACAAGATGGTCTACGTGGAAAACAACAAAACAGCATCTATTCTGAACGGTACACCAGCATTTGGCATGGCTATCGACACGACTCGCTCCATGTACGACACTACGCAGTGCAAAACCTTCACGGAGATCATTGTCACGGACCCAAAACATCCTTACGTCATCCATACACAAATGACTCTTGACAACGAAGGCAACGTAATTCTAATCGACAGCTTGGTCACAGACAAAGGCGACTGGGCATTCAATGCGACAGGCTACAAATACTGGAACAGCCAAGAAAACTGGGACCCCATTCCAGAGGAGAAGCGTCTGTCGCGCGAAGTCATCCAAGCAGCTGGAGATGCATATGCGGATCGATGTAACGATGTGACGGTCCATGTGCCGTTCGGCACGCCATGCGCTCGACTTGAAGGCGGTGCATACACTGGACGCGGAAACCTCTCGGCGAACACTTGCGACATTGGCGGACTGCCAGAACACATTCCCATGGTAAACAGGAGGTACGTGGTAGACGAAGTCATGGGCATCGTGGATATCTTCATGGGCTTTACTGGGCTTGATCGTACGCGAAATGACGTGGGAACGCCAGACAGCCATCTTTTCAGAGTTGAAGATGGTAAAATCCGCTACATCCATACAGCGAGCGCGTGCTTCGTGGACGGATGCGGCATGAATGGTACTGGTCCACCACCGAGTGTTATTGGACGACGAGGAAGTGTGTGGGTAGGATGAGAGACTTGATGGCTGTCTAGGGGACAATGAGGAGAATTAGCTCCACGGTGAATTGTCTTGTGCACGGACCGGACAAGTCAAAGCAGCAACTAGAAGTGATGCACATGTCTCACCAAATGTACAAACATGAGTCGCATCGCGCGAGCACACGATCGCCGTACTCACAAGCATTTCATCACTCTGCGCAACACTCACATTGCACTCACATATCCAGGTCTGCCTCAACCTATCACCACGTTCAATGTGTCAACAAATCAAGATGGGCTTCACGCAGTGCCCACACGTCGCGTGCGACTTATACATCATGTCCTGCCATCTCGCAAGTTCCAACGAGGAATGTGACTTCACGCGCACTGGCATGCCTGACCTCGCCTGGCTTGAGACGAAAGAGATAGGCAAGTGCCACTTCTGCATGCTGCAGGAGCAGGACGAAATGGAGCGACGCTGGCGGAGGAAGCACATTTGTTAACGGCTGGATTTGAACAAGGCCAACTGGGGAAGCTCTGGTTTGAAGGACTAAGTAGCTTCCAATACTAGGTCCATGGGCGTTGTGTCTAACACGCTGTGCAGCTGCAATATGAATCCGCGGCGATGATCAACATACCTACTCTTCAAGCTCGCACCACTCCTTCAGCCCACCTCAGCCCTGCATTGCCGTTTTCAACTAGCCTGACTTCCACCCTCCTTCCCCTCTCCGCGAACCCTTTCCTCGCCCACTCCACCAAGCCTTCCATCAACGGCCAACAATCCGGCACCGCCGTTATTATCCCCACTGTCGTAAATACGTGTATCCGAGGCCAGACTTCAATCGTCCACCTCGTCAAACCTGGCAACTCCAGCATCCCCTCAAGTCTATAGACAGCAACTATACGATCAAGATCCAATGTCTCCCGCGAGCGTTGTTCAAGCTCATCTATCGTAAATTGCGCACGACTGGAATAGTCGAGTCGCTGCTTGAGCAAATACCACATCTCAAACTTCATCCGCACCTCCGTCACGCCCTCGCATTTCTTCATGAGCTCGATGTACGCATTCTTCTGCCCGGCATCTGGCCTGTGCCGGCTAAAGAGCTGGAGGTCGAGTCTGCGGAGCGCAGCGAAGCCGTCGTTGGCGGGAAATGTGCGCAGGAATTGTGCAAAGTAGATGCAATGTTGTGGGTACAATAGCCCGAATTCGGTGTTGCGAATGAAGAATAGCCCGACTTCGAGGCGCGTTGCTTCGCTTACGCGGCAGAGTTCGGGAAGGAAGTAGGGATAGCGTGGATCAGCGCCGTGGATGGCGTCTGCGGCACTGACGGTGCTGTAGTTGTGTGCTGTAGTTCGTGGTTTGGGGAAGATTATGAGGCTGTATATCTGTTCACGGATTTCGATCGGTAGGGTTGGGAAGGGGATGCGATTGTTCGTTTGAGTGGATGAGGAGGGCGTGCGTTTTAGGGTGAAGATTGTCATTTCTTGGGGCAGTCGTTTGCTGAAAGTTGGGGAGTGGCAGGTTGTAAAAAAGGGCTGCCTCACGAGTACTGCTGTTTCTATTATGAATTGGGACATGAGAAATACTCACACTGAGCGTGTGTGAAGCACATCGAGCCTTTGTGGTGTGGTTTGACTGCAATATTGAAATCAATGGTTCGAATTCTTGACATATGGCATCACGAAGCCATGGTTAACTCTACCAAATACATCGACCATCGCTGTGAATACGCGGACTGCACCATTCTTTGCTAGTAGACGTGAAGAGACGTTGGAGCTCGTGTTGTGGTTCCTTGTGTGTTTTATATGACTGCCATAATTGCTGCGCTTCCTTCGTAAACACAAGCCTCAAGCTCCGGAGCAAAGAAGATATGTCCAGGCCTTTGAGTAACATCCGTAACGAGAACACTGCGGGTGCGCCTAAACTAGTGGCCAGATTTCAGCAAATGTTTTTCCATCTCCCCGTGGAGCTGCGCGAGATCATCTATGACCACATACTTCCCAATACCTTGACATCCACCAACCCCTTGACTACAAAGTACAGCCACAGTGGCCCAAATTGGTCGTATGGTATCTTGCATATCAAAAACGCAACACGACTTGACGCTGGACGGTACTATCTCCGCTCACGACTCTTCGAGCTTCCTTCGCAAGGCTACATGCCGTGCTTTGAGCGGTATCTCTCCACCTTCCCGGGTAGTGATGGATATGAAGCGGTGCGACGCCTGCACATATGCGATACCTATGATCTCAGGGGCGAAGATCATATGAGATGGTCATACACAGACATGATTGTGCGATGTACGAATCTTCGCGAGCTTCGAGTAATGGTCGAGTCGCGTTGGATACTCAAAAGACACGACGGCGCATGCTCTCCTCGCATTGCTCGCCACCAAGCCAACCCGCTCATACCGAGAGTGAGCTACGTTATTGAGAATTTGCGCTTGCGCGAGCTCTTAGGCCTCGAGGGCATCGGGAAGTTCTGCCTGTGGGTGATCGTGAAGTATCCTAACCGCGTATGTGACATCGTGTCCTTGATGTACGATCTGAGGGAGTGGTTAGAGAATGAGTTTCTTGGGTTGCAAAAAAGGAAGATCATTGTTGAGCTGAGAGCTTCGGGAGAGGAGCGATTGGCACCGAGACGGGAGGACATGGAGTCCGCAGTCTGACCTGTTGGAGTAAAGAACTTGTCGTAGTGACCATAGCGAATTGAACAGCATGATGAGTAGCTGTGCCCCGTTCTCAATCGCAACTACTGCCAATGGTGGTGACACTAGCTTGACTAGTGAGCTTTTAATTTCGCAAAGGGCAAGCTGTGAGCGATACGAGCGCCAGCTATCAAACACTCAGCAAGCAGCTCGGTATAAAGTCGTGCTCACGCCCTTTCGGTCCTTGCGGGTGCTGCCCCTTGTCACTAATGATGGTGAGAACAGCTACCGTGATCCACTGGCCAAACGGTATGAGCAGGCAGCGTGGGCAATGGTTCCTAGGAACCCCTGGAGGTGAATTCGCTCCCCAGCCCTGCATTCCGCTGCATATATAACACTCACAGACTCTGCTCTATCCTTTCCTCTTACATTCCGCAACGATCAACCCTCAACGAATTTCTTCTCAACCACATCACCTCCGAAAGCCGAGCACTCGAGACTAGACTACGATGAAGGTCATTCAAGTGCCTGCCATGGACCGGAGTGAAGCATCTGTCCTTCGGTCAAAATCGTGCTCTACAACCGATAACCGACTCGAGAATGCCGTGCTCGTGTGCGCATTTCGAGATCTCGCAGATACCGTCAGCGGGGTGTCCGAGTACAGCAGCCCATATGCCACATCTACGCCGCCACAGCAGCCAACCGAGTGTGATGATGCTGTGGATGAAGATTTCCAAACATTTCGGGACATCGCGGCTGCAGGTCTTGCAGTCACAAACCATTCCGACCACTGGTACTGGGGTCCGTTGAGTAAGAAAGAAGGTCAACTTCAAAGGGCGTTCGCAAATATCTCCCGTGCCGGATTGGGATCCTTGAAAAACCAGCGCATATTCTTCCTTGGACCCAATGTGCTCGACCGCGACGCGCACATTCCTCGCGCCGCTCTGTTCCTTCTCGATCGCCATGCACACTGGCCGATTGATGAATGGGCATTCTGGAATATGGTGGACTCATGATGGAGCTACGAGGATTACGAAAACGAGTACGACCTGTGAAGCGAGGCGCTCATGGAGTTTCGCGCAATGGCAGATGCCGTGGAAGGTTACCGCCTTCACACGAGTCATATACAGTACGGTTGGATCCAGCTTGACTGTAAATCCATTGATATGTTCGTCACGAAGGACGTACCGCTAGCCGTGGTGCATATGCACCTAACCAAGAAGCTGAGGGACGCTCCTCTTGCATTTCTAGAGTTCCGCGAGATGTCTAAAGGATTACTCGATGCCTGTAAATTCAGGCTGCCACCGAAGTTCCGTGTGCTCCTGCAACTGCCGCCTGAGCTCCGTGCTCTTGTTATTCACGAGTATCTTCTGCTTGAGCGGCAGGCTGGCCGTTTGAGTAAACACTGCCATTACGACGACTACGGCCATCGATGCTGCGTGTGGGAGTACCCCGATGCGCTTATCGCATGCGACAACCAGAATCCGACCACCTTCCCACCACCCGAGACGGCGCGAGCTCCACAGGGATGGTTACCAGCTCTTGCTTTCACGAGCAAGGCGATGCTTGGCGAAGTGACAGTCCACATGCTCCGGGGAACCGAGCGGTTTGATCTGAAGTATATCAAGGACAACCCGGACTTCAAGATTGCAACTTGGCTTCGACAGTTCATCGCTGCCATTCCCGGAGATGATAGTGCAAATGCGGTGAAGTATCTGAACTTTCCGCACATGCACTGGTTCAACAGCGCCCGGAATCCACCAGCGCCAACGAACCCCAGTGTGGAACTAATGGTCCACCAATCGATGCTGAGCAAACCAGATCCATACACCGGGGTCGCGGTGCCTCTAACGGCAATCGAGCTAGTGGAATACTACCACCTCCATGCCATCTTCGACTGCCTGAATCTGCGAGAGCTATACCTTGACGGCATCTACAGGCCACCTAGGTTTGGAGGCATGCCGCAGGATTTGATCTCTCCCGACCGGCTCGCGAGGTGGATCAAGAAAGGCTTTCTAGTATGGCGCAACCAAGCCGTTCAAGTGGAGATAGTCCGTCGACATGGCAAGTGGATGGGTCGAACGGCTGGTACCATAATCAACCTCGATGAGAAGGATCTGCTGGAGGTTGCCGCGCGGATCGCTGCATGGAAAGGAGAGGTGCTGGGACCTGCAGATGTGCGCTCCCACTGCGCATTTCCACTTCTTATGTAAGAGCACCGGTAGCCATGAAGGCAAGGCTAGCATCAAATGGGCAGTTAGAGGTCGTGGGAATGCACAGGGTTCACCTTTGGCGCGTCGAGTAGAATGTCATGGTATTTATTTGGATATACGGAGCAATGGAAGTCTTTGGCGCGAATTTGATCCAACATGGACTGTAGCCATAGGTCATTGCGTTAGCGCAGTGTGCAATCTCGTGCGTCGTGATGAAAGTGCGATGCACCAAGCTCGTGGTGGTTTGCGTCAAGATCACGCTAGATGCACGGACCAACCTTCGAGCTCCGAGGTCCAGTTGCTTCTACCTCCAAGCTACTAATGCTTCTTGCATTATTTTACTTCACCAATGCGGTTATAACAATTATATTGCGTGGTTGCAACCGAGCTTTGTGCAAAGTAACAGTCGTTTCTACGCCCGTGGCGTCGACAGTGTCCATGATTGACACGTGCGACATACCAGCGCGTGTCATAAGCGCCGCGCTCAACCAAGAAGGCTGGCAAGGCACAGTAGTATGCTCAATGGCTCGCTGACACGATAAAGAGGTTGTCCGCATATGTCTTGCTACAAGACTACTCTCTGTCCCAGAGACGCCTTCCTTCGCTTTTCCCATCCAGCCGCTGCGAGAATCCACCTCACCACGCGCCGAATTGCCTACTTCTTCGAGGGATTAGGGCTGATGACGTTGTCCGGAAATTTACGGAACAAGTCGGCGATATGATCGATCGGAGCGGCGAGCATACCCATTGGGCCCTCGAAATAAGGATTCTCGCCGGCGCTGGGGTGGCTGCGCGATGGCACGAAGGCCTTGGTCCTGCCAAAGTTCTTCGCTAGGCTCTCGGACGAACCACGGTTCTCGCTCGAGCTCAATGCCTTCTCCAGCGCGGGCAGGTCCTTCGACTCTTCCTCTTGGATGTGGTGCTCGAGCACCGACCATATTTCCTTGAGCTTCGGGACGTAAGTCGAGTCGGCGGCGCTCATGTTCTGGAACTCCTTCAATAACTCCTTGACCTGTGCTGTGTCAGTACGGATCGGGCGGTTCTGGCTGTCAGCTCAGCTTGCCTTGTGGTGCTCCTTGCGGTCGTGCTCAGCATGTTCTTTACCCTTCTCGCCCATGTACTTCTCCATGGCTGGATACACGAGCAGCTCCTCGGCAACAGAATGGCGCGCTAGCTCCCATGTGAACTGGTTGCCATAACGCGTTTGGTGGTCAATGTCATCCGGATTGTTGATGATCTCGTCGTAGTACTTTTGAAGTTCGCGATGGTCGTGCGTGATCGCCTCTGAAATTGTCGAAGCAGCTCGTACTGAGGCGAGTCTGCTATTCACAGGAAGGCGAACAGCCTGGGACCTAACCGCAGTCCTGGCAATGGGAGTAATGAAGGCACGTGCAGAGAACATGACGGGTGTTTTGAGACACAATGCTTGAAGCTATCTTCAGGGTAGGACAAGAGTAGGCGGTTGGAGATACAATGCTGGAAGCGGGTAGGACAAGAGTGGGTGAAGAGTGATTTTGAATCGAGCCCACAATGAATTGGAGTCTACCAAATGTCTACGTCACTTTGTCGCAACAGCAACCACGCCCTCGTTCAGCACAGTCCATATCTTCTGCATCGAGCGATACATCTCAGAATACCCCGCTGACAAACGAGCGAGGTCCATTGGCTGGCCATACGCTCGGTTGCGCGGAATTGCGATGTTGATGGCCTCCGCGGGATATGCCGGTGACGTTTGCTGGAATGTTGCCTATTGGCCCACGTCATTTCAGCATGACAACATGCAGCACAACCGCATCATTAAGGCATGGCATTCACAGCAATCCCATGCTGGCCACACCCGCCCCATAGATCGTGAACTGCCGAACAAATCAACGTCGACGAGGCGGCGTCCGCATTCAGTACGTCCTCCGGCAACAGCTCGATTAGGCCAGGAGCAGTGTTCGTTTATGCTGTTATCCACAGAAAAGACTAAGCCGCGGGCCCTGCTTCTGTAGCATCGACCACTCACAGACATTGCATCCCTGGCAAACACCATGCAGGTGCTTGTCTCGCACGTGAGAGCGTGCAGTTGTCTGTCCCTCGCCATCAACGCGTCAGATGTACATCATGTTGACACAAGCTGAACAATAATATCGCATGCATTTATGCGAAATGGCGTACTTCAGCACCTGCCAGCGTGCCCTTAAGCTGGACCGTATTCCACATGGACATTCCTTCCAACCTACCTCAGAAATTGAAAGCAGCAATGGCTCCTTCAAGCACCGGCGCGAACACGAATCAGAATGATCCCTTGATGCACCCGCTCGAGGCTATTTCCCAGGGCATCCAGGGTGCGACACAGGGCGAGTACCGCGCTCCGCGTCAAAGCCACATGGGAAGCTCCAACGAAGGTCCAGCCGACATCATTGCGAAGGTCTCTGGATCGGTTCAAGGTGGCAAGCGTGAAGACGATGGCCCTTATTTCACCAATAACGAAGGCCATCCTTTCCCAGATCCGTAAGGTCGGCCTTAGCATACGAGACACATGTACTGACGACAGTGCAGCGAGCACAGCAAGAACATTGGCGGCATTCCTGTAGCCAGCGATGTCTGGCTATTCCAGAAGCAGCAGACGTTCAACAGATCGAAGAACTTAGAGCGCATGGTGCATCCATGCGGATCTGGTGCCTTTGGCTTTTTCGAGACTACGAAGAATGTCTCCAGCCTGACCGTACGTTACCACGAGTCTCACATAAACCAAGGTGCTAACTTAATGGCAGAAAGCTCACTTCCTGGGAAGCGTTGGTGAGAAGACTCCTGCCTTCGTTCGCTTTTCGACCGTGACTGTTGGCCGCGAGTATCCTGATGAGGCTCGCAACCCTCGTGGCATGGCCATCAAGCTCTACACCATGGAGGGCAACTACGACATCGTTGGCCTTAACTTTGTGAGCTCGCCACAAGCCATTCCTGGGCCACGCTAACATGTCCAGCCCGTCTTCTTTTGCCGTGATCCTATTCAAGGACCGGATGTTATCCGCTCGCAAGCGCGCAACCCCAAGAACTTCCTTCCCGACTACGATGCGTTGTTCGACCTCCTTGCAAACACACCGGAGGGCAACCACGCTGGTTTGATGTTCTTCAGCGACCACGGCACTCCCGTTGGCTGGCGGAACAACCACGGCTACGGCTGCCATACTTTTAAGTGGGTGAATGCTGAAGGCAAATTCGTCTACATCAAGTATCATTTCATCGCCAAAGGTGGCCAGAAGCAATTCACCCAGGAACAAGCTACACAGATGTGTGGCGAAGATCCGGACTACTCCAAGCGTGACCTGTGGGAGGCTATCGAGGCTGGCGAAAACGTTGAATGGACTGCCATGGTACAAGTCATGGAGCCCCAGGACGCGGACCCAGAAAAGCTTGGCTTTGATCCCTTTGATGTCACCAAGGTCTGGCCTCGCAAGCAGTTCCCCATGCAGGAGTTCGGTCGTCTCGTGCTGAACAAGAACCCCGAAAACTTCCACAGGGATGTTGAACAAGCCGCTTTCTCACCAGGCAGCATGGTTCCTGGTATCGAGGACTCGCCCGACCCACTGCTTCAGTTCCGCATGTTCTTCTACCGCGACGCACAGTACCACCGCATCGGTGTCAATCTGCACCAAATTCCCGTGAACTGCCCATTCATGACAAAGTCTTTTGCCCCTTTGAATTTCGACGGCCAGATGCGCGTCGATGCAAACCACGCTGGCAACAAACAATACGCGCCCAACAGCTTCGCGCACAAGTTCCGCCCCGATGTCGCAGAAGCGCCCTATCAAGTCAGCGATAATGTTATGAGCCGCAAGAGCCACTACTACCACGAGGGCAAGAAGTCGGAATACGACCAGCCGCGCGAGCTCTGGACCCGCGTCTTCACCGAAGAGCAACGTAAAAACACGATCAAGAACACAGGCAACATGCTCAAGTTTGTCGGGTACCCTGAGATCCAGAAGAAATACCTTGCCCAGGTGTACAACATTGGTCCAGATCTGGCACAGGGTATCTACGATATGTTGCCGAAGCCGGAGTTCCAGTTCGCGGAGGTAGAAAAGCTGAGCCAAGATGCGCATGTGTGGTATAAGGAGAAGAAGTTCCAGCCGAGTACGAACAACAAGTTGCAGGGATATCCGACGCAGGGACAGTGGTACAACTAAAGCTCGTTGACGGCGGAGGCTTGATTTGAAGGATCGGTGGATATGTCGTGGGCTACGATGGTACTCCGTCGTTCGGAGAGAAAGTCGGAGACTAGGAAAGTCTCCGACCACAATGCGCGAAGCTGAGTCTACTCGGGAACACCGCGATAGCTATGAATCATGATAATATGCTCAAAATCCACGGGGAGACATGAAGTGATGGCCTTTGCAGGAAGAAAATCTCCGTCCCAAGATCCGGCTTGGGGTAGCGCCCGTATAAAACATCTCCTCATGTTGCAACATTTCGTAACTCACACACCAGAACCTACAAAGACAACCCAGTCGATTCCTGTCTCACTGTTCACTATGCCCTCCCCGAACCACCCCCTCACAACCCTCTGGATCTGGCCTACCGGCCTCTTCCCCCGCCGCCTTGTCTACTACCTGCGCGCCAAACACATCACCACCACCCACCTACAACAGCACAACATCCACCTCGTCCCCGTCTCCCTATGTAACAACGCTCTGGTCTCACTCGAAGGCTATGAGCCTCGGCCAGCGGATACTTCACTCCCGGTTATGCGCACCCAGCAGCTGGACGGCACTGAGACGTGGATCCGCGAATCGAGCACAATACTAGAGTACTTCGAGGAGATATTCACTGGTGATGCGGACCTAGATTTGAGAGGCCTTTCAATGCAGCAGCGCGCAAAGACGCGGGATGTTCTCAGTCTCCTAGCCGATGCGGCGGCGTGGAGTAGTGTCGCTCTGATTCATTCCAATCCTAGTACTACGTTCTGGAGCGGCCTTCGCCCCGACCAGATGAGCCCCTCGACTGCTTCTCATGCGAACAAGAAGTGCGAGGAGCTGCTGTCGAGGTTGGAACGATGGGTTGAGGAGGATGTTATTGATGGGAAGAGTAAGAGTTTGAGCGGGAAGGGTGGGGATGTCACACTTGCGGATATGGTGGTGATGGTGCAGGTGGAGTATATGAGGGAGATGTATGGAATGGATTGGGTAGCTGAGCATGGTGTGTTGAGGGTGTGGTGTGATCGAGCGAAGGAGGAGCGGTGGGTTGTTGGGAGAGAGGCGTTGCTGGAGGTAGAGAGGACGGGGAAGTGGTATAGTGTGCTTGGAGCATGAATGCGAGCATGTATGATTGTGTATCTTCCGGATATAGTGCTGTCCAACCCTCTCCAGCCTCAACGCCGTTGTCCAAAATGTCCGCCTAGCTATGTACAATACAGGACAGATTTATGCCAGCTGCTTCTTTCCAGTCACCGGGCATACCGCGCCACTCTCAGCCCCCTCGACGCTAGGATGCGTCACTACCTTGTTGAGATGATGCCCTACAGTCGCCTTGGTGACTGGGCACACATCCTCTGCGCCCGCCTTCATCATATCTGGATGGTCGGGTGGGAGAACGGTAGTCGCTGTGCCTACAACGGGGCAAAGCGCATCATCCATCTTCTGAGCCTGCGGCTCGTTGACGGCTGATTTGAGGACGGGGCATTGTGTTGCGGTGTTGGAAGAAGTCGGGACAGGTGGATGCGAGGTGAGGTTGTGATGGTGGTCGGTGGTTGCGCCTACAACGGGGCACTGCAGAAGTGTTAGCAGGGCTGAGAGTGGATGTGTAGCCAGAGGTAAGGAGGGCTGGGGAATACGTACAGTCTGTCCATCCTTCGAAAAGTCCACATCCGGATGGTGCGGTGGGAGGACATCATTGGTAGTTCCGATGACAGGGCAGGCCATGATGATGTCTTGCTGGATGCTTTTGTAAGGTATGGGGTCGTTGCGGTTGGTGATTTGAAGTCTGAGAGCGTGGGCGCAAGAAGGGCAGGTGATAGATAGCGAATAGCGGGAAATAAGCGTCAAGGCTACCGCCGCTTCAAAGGCTGCTTTTCATGGACCCGTTTGAAGCTACCCCGGATTTACAGGGATATTTGGCTGTGATGTCATTGTCAGCTTGATTGCGCGAGTTTTGATTGGCCGAGCCGATTCCCTCTGATGCAACACCAAATTACAAGCCCGACAACTTCATCACCATCTTCACATCGTACTTTGCCCTCCTATTCATCGAGTCTTTCGCTCGACAAAGATCACAAATCCATGAAGCGCTACATGAAGCGCTACATGAAGCTGCTTTGTAACCCTCCATATCCTTATTTCATATCAAAGGGCATCGTTTCGTAGCACTCGCAGCACATCACAAGATGTTGGTAAACCTAGGAGCTATGTCATAGAGCTGGTAAAAAGCTATAGCCTCTCTGTTTTGTCGACTACTGTCCCGGCACCCTGGTCTCACAAGACCATTCCTGGCCTGTCGACTCCATTCACCTTTCACTGATTCAGACCCAGCGATTGACTCAAAGTCTTGGCGACTCATACTTGCCCACGTGTGAGAGACTGGTACCGATCCTTGTCTCTTGTGTCACGTGTCGACGTACAAAAGCTCGAACGTTGTTCTACTGTACCCCACTGACCCTGAATCCTTCTATGAAACCACTCGAGTGTCACACGCTAATCACTCGGTATCCTCTCTCAACCACGCGCGATCTCACCAATTGTTCCCAAGCGCTCATCCACCTATCTACCAACTACTACAAGAGCCGAAGTTATCATGTCCTGGTACTATAACAGTCATGACGTGGACTGGGACTACGACTACGACTATGAATATGACTACGCTTGGGGTCGGACCAGGGCAAGCGACATATATCCACTCGAGCACCGCCCCTTCCGCCTGCTTGTCGACGCTGCCGTGGGCTATATGGAGACCCAGAACGAGACTCCACTCTACGATTCCGCTCTTCTTGAGTTCATGGACATAGCAGCTGGCGCTCATGGGTCGCTGAAGTATGAGCGCGAGCTCAAATTCCATAAATTCCTCGAAATACCACCCGAGATCCGCCTCCAGATATACAAGCACTACCTCGAAGGCGAGCGTAAGCACGAGAAGCTGCTATCCTTGATGCATACGTATACGGAGGACTCCAACCATCCATTCGGCGTCTGGAACTGGCCACACGAACTGACTATTCGTGATCGCCAGTCCGGTAACGAGCTCTCTACCACGAAGATGGCTCCTTGGCTACCCCTCTTAGCATTTGTGAACAAGCAGCTCCTTGGGGAGGTCACAATCCACATGCTCAAGACCACCGACTGGTTCGATATCTTGTACGAGTCTGATAAACCCTTCAAGATTGCGAAGTGGTTCACATACTTCTTGTCCTCGTTTCCAAACTATGAGGCATTCAAGGCAATCAAGCGGCTGAACTTCCCGCATGCTTATCAATATAACGAGTTTCGCACCGGCAAAGTCATTGATGAACAGAACCCGGACATTCAATTGATGCTGCGCTGTCCGAATCTCGAGATTATGGCAATGACGTTCAACTTGCGAGTGCTCACAATCTGGTGGACCGAGCAACCGCGCGACCTCGGCGACTTCCTAAACTTCTTCCAAATCCGTCCTATCCTCGAGCACAGGAATATCAAGCAGATCCATCTAGAGGTGAAATTGCTGTCTGTGTGGGTCGAGGATGATGCAACTCAAATGAAGTGCCTGGAGGAGTTTGGCAGGTGGATTATCGAAGGCTTTCGAGAGAAGCAGAACAGGACTGTGGATGTTTACATCAACAAGCGCAGGGAGGCTCTCGAGACACGTACCGTGGGAGAGAAGGTCATTGTATAGATTATGGGTCACTTGCCGAAGAACGTTGGGCATGGCTTGGGTGTGTGATTCAGAACGGCCTCATAGTACGAGATCCAGTATATCGCTCCATCTGGAGGTGCGCTTAAAAACTGGCCGATGAGAAAAGCAAGAGCATGGACAACAATGCACACACGAGTTCCTAGTGATGGAGCTTTCCTTGGTAATCTCTTACTCTTGCGACTATGTGGATGGGCCCTGTTGCCAGTAGCGCTTCCGCCAGCTGGATGTACTGACCACATTTGACCGGCTGGGCGAAACGTTTCACGATGAGACACTTTGTCACCAGAGACCGAAAGTCATTGTCTCAACTTCAGGTTCTTTGTCCACTTACGCATCGCTGCAATGTCATTCATTAACCCATCACTGTCAACGCTTCTCACTACGCATCGTTAGAACGCATGGCGTCCCAAAGCACCTCGCAGGAGGAAGTCCAGCTAGTACTTGGGACTATGAGAATACGCCCATGTGCCCCTATTAGCTACGTTTGAAAACCGGTAGATAGGTTCGATCGAGTCGCGCAGTGTCCGAGGAGGTGGAAAGTTCGACGCGACACCAAGTGGCGGTGAACAGCGGTGAGAGCTTTCTGTATCTGATCTATGCTTGTATGGACCGGAACTCGCTTCGTGTCAGTGGCCGCATTCATCAATTAGGTTTGCCGATATCGCGATCATGAGGTGGATGGGAAGGTTGGGTTGGCGAAAGCATCAGGGACAGAGCGTACGAAATGATGGAGTGCACCACAGCTTACTTCTCTGACTTCATTTAAGATCAGACCT
>TARA_R110002003_G_scaffold194_3_pt1 | contig 25872 bp, 37 predicted proteins | sample TARA_R110002003 | Tara Oceans TARA_R110002003 (sample SAMEA4396441) | marine metagenome | biome: Westerlies Biome; feature: [SRF] surface water layer (ENVO:00010504); material: water (ENVO:00002006), including particulate matter (ENVO:01000060) such as... | depth 5 m
GCATCCACAGTCTAAATTGTCTGGACTGGACGGTGGGGTTGGCAGTGAGTTCTGGTTCGTTTTGTAGATCTTGATGTTCATCTTACGCCCATGCTTCTTGATCCAGTGGTATCGCTGATGCTCGTCGTCTGTGAAGGTTGCCGAAGGAGTGTGTTCGCGAAGTCTAGCTGCTGCTGCGAGTCCTGCGGGACCAGCACCGATAATGAGAACGTCGTGGACATGCATCGTGTTTACTTCAAGTAGTCTCTTGATCAAAGCGAAGGGTGTGTGCCCGAATCTTCAAAATTGTAATTGCTCTGGTTCTGTGATTGTGACTGAGGTCGCTGATACCTTGATGGTTAGTATCCCTTTACGGACTGCCAACATGGTGCTCCACGCGTCTCACGCATTTTCAATGACGCAAGCCACCTCGAGCTAATCGAATCAAATGGGTATCATAGTAAACAACGGGAACCACTCTCAGACAGCGCGATAAGGATCGAGACCTTTCCTGGTATCTTCTCCCGGCCTCCAGTCCGCCGGAGTGCCTGTACTTGACACCCCCGATGCCCTCATGTCATCCATATCAATCGCGCTGGTGATGAACTGCGGTCCCTCCTCCTCGCTCGTATCGTAGCCCATTATCTCCTGGCTTTCTGTTCGACGGAGCGTACCATGGAGCCCTCTGTGCACGGGCTTGGGTTTCATGTCCAATAGTATCTCTCGAGTAGAGTTTGCCCGGTTTGAATCTAGGGTTCGTTGTTGGCGGGCGCTCATGCGATAGGCCGCTTCCCCCTCATATGTGTTCGAGTTCCAGTTGCGTAATCTGAAGACACGTTGAATTAGGGGATAAATAAGCGGGAGGTTGGCGCAAAGCAGCGCGGTATACGATTCACGGAGATACCAGATCGTCCATTCCGTCCCGAAGGGCTCGGTGAACGAGTAGTACTTGTTGAGGACAGCTGCAACAATCTGTGGTTGTCAGTCGATGTTGAAGTACTACATTGCTGTCACATACCGTGAATGCTCCAATGAGGAAAACTGTGAAGAGTGCAGCTTTGTTCTTTTTTGGCAGACGGACTCTGAAGAGTAGGGGAAGTGGTATGCTGAGTATAATCAGGTCAGATGAAATGTTGAATACGGCGTTTGTGATGAGATGATTCGTTGCCGCCGAGCATTGTTCTAGTGTCGTCAGCGTATGCTACGGCTACGTAGCTGTTCTCAAAGGCTTACTCGAATTTGTAGGCAACGCCCAATACTGATGGAAGGGCCTGCACCACACGCCAAAGTACAAAACTTCCATGATGACCTAGTCACAAGGTTAGAGTTGCCAATCTGAGGAAGGAATGAGGAACATACAAAAGCTACAGCTACATATATCGACGTGGCGACGACGATCGTGTGCTGGGGTAATATCGTCGTCATTCTGTTGTATAACAAGAGCAGACACGTCTTGATGAGCCATATTGTTAGGATTTGCATCTGCTCCACGATCAAAACAAGTTTGGATCCGTAGATGCGACTGTCGATCTCTGCTTGACTGTATTTGGAAACGTCTTCTCCTGGCGGTATTAGATTACTGCTCGTCTGGACAACTTGGCTCATGATGGCAATCAGTACAGTGTCGGTGGCCTACAACCGCGGGTTAGCCGCGAATCGCTTTGAGTGTTGGGTAGATATGTACCATTGCCAGAAGGATCAAGTAGTCATCAAGCTGTAGTTGCTTCCATGACCCTCGATGCAATCTCCTCGAAATCAGTCGAAGAATCACAACGATCCAACATACTCCATAGAATATTCCAGCTTCCGGAAAGATGACTGATTGCGACATTTGCGCGGCAACGGTGCGACAACCGCAGCCGTATCAGACGTACGACAAGATCTATTCAAGTTATCAAATGATGTCCAGTCAGGTACGATGAGCGAAGTTGTGTCAACGCGGTGCTTCTGGTGTCCAGGAAATTTCAATGTTGTGGGAAAGTGGGTGCCGAGCACCAGGAACACCGTGGTGCTGTGCGCAGTCTGGTAACCCGTTCGCCTGGATGAACAATGTTTCGGTGGCACATGTGATATGGTGGAATCTCGTGGTCGCAGGGGCTCTCACGGAAATGGTCGCTCTGGGGTGTGTGTTGCGTGCGGACTGTAACAAAAAACGTGGGTGACCAGGTTGTTGTGCCTGCGCGACCGCGCGAAACTGCACGACGCGCAACTTATCTTGCAACTCACCTTTTGAAAGACTTCAAGCGCCACTCCAGTCCCAACCCACGTCTTTGGGAAGTTCTGCCGCGTAACCGAGCCGGGCTTGTTTCCTTCCTAACTGCTTGGAGCGCCGTCAAATAGCGTTGCGCCGACGACGAGCGTGCAGGTGGCTTTTCGAGCTAGCCTCTTTTCCGACGCCGCCGGGGTCGGCAAGTGTGGCGATCTCTCGGTCAGTGAAAATCGCTGCAGTGATTCGGAGATTTTCGTCTGCCATGGACCGGCAAGTCGTTTAAAGATGAATGGTTTGGTAGTTGCAATGAAACAAGTAGGCCCGAGGGTATGCTAGATGCGACGTGCAAAGAGGCTCCCAGACGCAAGAGAGCGAGACCAAGCTTATCAGCAACACAGTGCGTTTGACTCGAGGGCAAATCCGCTATGCAGGTGAATGGGAACGGAGGCAAACACCCTCCCAAACGCCAGTGACCTTGGATCGATGACATGTTGCGGGCTGGACGTGAAGGCGAGGTAGCCAATCACAGGCTTGCATGATGAAATGTCACCTGGCAAAACGCGCGGATCATCGGATTGCGCAAAAGCACGTTCAGCTCGGATCATGGTTAAGCGAAGAAGACTGCGCTTGATAATGATCGAGTTGATGAAACGTGTTGTAGGGAGTAGAAAAATGCATGGGAAGGCGACACTTTCTGTGCAGCAGCGGCCCTCGCCGACCCTAGGCACGCTTGCAGCTCCCGCCCGAACCCGCTGATTTAGTCAGCATGTGATCGAAGCCTTCCAAATTCATTGGACCTACGCACGAGTCACGACACTGTACCTTGCAGTCTTCGGGCATCTACCCGCGAGTATGGCCTCGTTGCGAGGTGATCAGGGCGTCTCGCTACTGCATATGCACTTTGAAGGCCAGCCCTGGCGTGCGAAGCGTACCTACGCTTCTTCACGCAAGATTCAGCGAAAGATACATCAGTTGTGACTTATCGTACAACCGACACTTCTCCCTACCCGTGGACGTATCCGCACTTCGAAGCTCAAAGTCATTTAGATCACCGAAAATGTGCCAATCCAGCAACGTTACAATACCATATCTACAAAAAACGCCCACAACAACGAGCGCCCATCCCCAGCTTCTCTTCAATATCCCAACGCCTTCCAAAAATCCCCAACGTCCCCGCTGACATCCCACTGCACCGTCCCTGTCTCCCAAACATCCGGCAACTCTTCCAGCATCTCCGTGTATTCATCAATCGCCCGCCCTTTATCCGAATGTCCCGCAAAGTGCACAAGGTAATCTCCTCTCCTCACCCACTCGTCATTCGACTCCTGCGAACCGTCTCTTGTCGCAAATGCCTGTGCGCCGTCGTGGTCATACGAATTGAACCAATGCTGCGGCACGAACTGCGTCTGGTGCTTGAACTGGTCGGTGCGGATCGCGTGCTCCATGGCGCTTTGTTCCGTGAAGGGTAGGTCGACGTCGGGTCGGTAGTGGCGGAATGCGAGGATGGCTGTGAAGAGCGAGATGGCCCATTCGTTGACACGAAGGAGGAAGATGCCGTTGTTCAGGCCGTTGAAGTCGTTTGTGACCAGCAGGTTGACGTCGGTGACGTTCCTGTCTTCTCGGTCGTCGCGGCGCCACCATGACCCAACGCTTGATCTTTTGGGCGGCAGAAAAGAAGAGATGGGACGGCATTGGTCGAGGATCACGGTGTCGCGGTCCACCCACATGATCCATTCGAGACGCTCCTTGTCTGGCTTGAGTGTCTCGCGCATGAGCAGGTTGAGGATGAAGGCTGGCTTGTTCCATAGATCGTCGACGATTTTATCGCACATGACTCGGACTTCGGTGCCGTGGATCAAGCTGTGGAGGAGATGAGTTTGGAAAGCCTTTCGGTAGTGTTCTGATGGACTGCCGAAGTGGGCTGTGACGGTGGCGATACGGGCTCTTCCTGTCGTGAAGGGGGAGAACTTGCGACATGTAGCGTGCTTGTGGACAGCTTCTTCAATCATCTTGGGAGTCGTTGGCGGAAGACATTGCGAGTTCCCGTCGGCGACGAACTGTGGTGTTGGGCGTGTCATGGGTCGGTGGTATGGAACGGAGAGCTCTTTGAGAGTAGCGCGATGCCAGAAAAGTATCGGGAAGGTGAATGCGATGAGACATATCGACATGAAGAGCTTGGATGTCAGTACTCGCGGGTTGAACATGGTCTTGGAGCGAGAAGAGAGGTAGGTCAGCGGGTTCGAGGCTTGTCGAATGAGCGGTACCTCTTCTCCCATCGTTGCAGCTGACTGTAATATGACTTAGGTCGGCGTCGATCAACTTACGTGGACAACAGCGTCGTAGATCTCTTGGATTGCTAGTGTAGAGATAGACCCCAGTAAAGATCTTGCACATCTAGTAAGGGGACCGCGAGGCGACGAACGCGGCTACTAGTACTCCGTGGGCACCCTTGGCACAAACAGGTGGAGCTGTATTCGTCTGGTAAGATGGCACATTCGGGACACTGCTATACGGCATGCATGAAGTGGTACTCCGCAGGCTGTGTGAATGCAAGGTCTAACAAGCCACGTGGGAGACGCAAAGCTGTCGATGTTGACGACTTGAAAGTGTACGATACTTCTTGCATTCTGTTCCTGCGAAAGGAAATCCACAAGACTCTTGTAATGCTTGTCCATGGCCGGCACTGAGCACAAATGGCCATTTATTGCAATCGTCCGCGAGACTGGGCGGTTGAAAGGTCTAGTGGTGAACTTGGCTGGCCAGGCGCGACGTTCACAGCGGACTTCGTGATCGTATGCACTCCGGACTCGACCACATGCGGACACCAAAATTAACTCACTCTCAGAAACGAAGCGAGATTGCAAGTCTCGAGGTCTGCCCAGAGATGTATGACTACAGCATTGAATCAGAGCCGTGAGCCTGGAGTGAAATCGCAGTTTCGCTGCCCGGGTAGCTGTCTTGGGTGTTGTATTCTAGCGTGAAGCGCAACCTTGGAAAGCGTCATCCAAGCCCGCGAGTGCAATGCTGCCACGCCTCGAACACTTGCAAGTCACTTTCTGCCAGCGAGTCTCCAAACAAGACAGATATCGGGGGTGCATCTCCAATTGGCTCTCGGGATGATCGTGCCTGCAAAATCGAGTGCCTCGTCGACGCACGCCGCAACTGTCAAGATGGACCCAGCAGCTACAGACCTCCGGATCGACAGACACGGTCACAGTTCCGCGCGGCTGAACTCGATACGCATTTAGCACACGCCAAGCGCATGTTCCCACTAATGAAGGAAAATCTCCGCGTTCTCACGAGCTCGGGAGACTGATGGCTTCCGCAGCCACGCGAGCGCCCGTGCCACACTTCCATTTCCTCCACACAACGATCCACGACATCTCGAAACCACCACCACCACCACCACAACAACTAAAAAGCAAAAAGAATGGGATTCTCTCGAACGGGGAATCGAACCCCGGCCTCCGGCGAATCGAACGAATGCTCGTATGACAAGCCGAAATACTGACCACTATACTATTCGAGATGTGGTGATTTGATGGAAGTTTCAAACTTTAGTTGCTACATAACCACGCGCAGCATCACGCAGTTCAAACGCACCAGGGCACAGAGTCTGTTTTTGCAAGTCTGGGCCGCAGGGTTCGTTTGCTGGTATAGTACACGTCGCCGACCCACATCGGACATTGCCTCCACCCACCAAAAAAAACGGACTTGTTAAGCGATTGCCTGCAGGGTATACGCTACACAAACACTCCAAACACACCTTCTACAATACTCCTGCTCTTGCACATATTACTTTCAGTCCTTAATCTGTGCCAATTTATCAGGCACCTGTGCATCGCCCGACGAATCATCGCGATCCTTAATGTCGCCCAGCGGTCCCGTGCCCTCGATACTTTCGCCGCGTCCCAGCATCATATGCTCGATGTTGACCTTGGGGCCCTTGAACCATTTGTGCGCTGAGACGAACCACCAGATGGTTACTATGAACATTGGGCCGCCGTAGACGAGACATGTCCAGTTCATGTCGGCGGGGCTGCGTGAGCGTTAGTCTCTGATTTCGGTGGTAGGAAGGGAGGCTAAGGGGGAGGCTTACGTTAGATCGGCGCCTACGACGCTGGGAAGACAGAGGATGGGGACCATGAGTGCGACAAAGGCGGATGCGATGACGCCGATGGGGATGGAGAATTTCCCGAGGTTCCAGGGCCCGGGGCGGAAGCGGTTTCCGACGAAGAAGACGCGGATGAAGATGGGGATTGTGAAGGCACTGGTCGTTTCGTCAGCTTTGCGAAGTAATGTAGGTGGGAGAGCAAAACTTACACAAACGCAGCAATGGCGCCGATGGAGAACAGCGCTCCAATGGCCAATTCTCCGCCAAAGATGAGCAGTAGTAAGATGATGCCAATAACGCAATTGAACCACACGGCGTTCGCGGGGGTCTGCGTGTGCTTGTTGACTCTTTTCCAGTACTTGCTCATCGGGAAGCAGTCATCGCGTGCGTAAGCAAAAGTCACTCTTGACGCCGCAATCATGCAGCCCTGACCCATCGAGAAGCCCGCAATGATCGTAAGTGCCAGAATCGCCAGCGTCATCTTCTGCGTCATGCACTGCATGAGATACGCAGCAAAGGGCTGTCCCAGGTCCGAGTCCAGTACCAGGTCGATATCAACGACTGTGTAGGCGACAACAAGCTGCAAGAACCAACCAAAGATGCCTCCCGTCGCGGAAGTCAAGACGATGGCACGTGGTGACGCCAAGTTGGCATTCGAACACTCCTCTGCGAGATGGAACGGCGAGTCGTAGCCGCTCATGGTCCAGATGACGCCGATGAAGCTCATGAGCACTCCCACGCCTGGCGGAAATGCAGTGCCTTCGTAGATCGTGCCCCAGACTTCACTGGACGGAGCAAAGCGAGGAAGACCACGATCCGCACGGTCGGTGCCAGCTGGGATCAATATGATCACGACGATGAGCGCAAGGAAGTTGAAAGTCGACCCCGCGCTGTTAAACTGTGCAAGCCACTTTGTTGGCATGGAGCTTAAAGCTGCATGGATGATCATAATGAAGACGGTCAGCAGGAAGACTTGCCAATCCTGCGGAACATAAGCTGGGTTGTTGATCGAAGCAACTGCCAGTATCATCGCCGAGATACCATAGTTGACTGGTCCAAGTCAGTCTCGTCGTTCAACCCGTTCATTCAAAGCAAAGCTCTTACCAGACGGCGCCGCCGTAACCTGAGCGCACCAATTACTCCAACCCGTAATCCACGCCGCAAATGGACCCCAGCCCGGCGGCGCCAGTACCGCAGACGCATAGTACAATCCACCACTCGTCGGCATGGATGAGCACAGCTCAGCCATGCTCATAGCAACACACTGAATGCCCACCATCGCAACGATCCAGCCCCACGTCATGCCCGCCGTGCCCGCATAGCCCATGCCATAGTACAGGGTGCTTGCGAAACTCGGCAGCAGGCCCAGAACCGCAAAGCTCACACAGAACGTCGTGAACAGTGAAAACTCTCTCTTGAATTCGCTCTTGTAACCGAGTGCGGCCAGCACCTCCTCGTCCGGGTTGAACTCATGGTTAGGATCGTACGGCACATCGCCATCTGGCAGCACCGAGGTGACCGGTTCCTCAGCAATGCTTCGATGCCGATGCGTCGACGTTCGCTCGGTGCTCATAGTCGCTGCGCAAGTCGGCAGACCAATATCCGGCGTCGCAAGGAGTCTGGGACGGTAGAAGTAGGGTCAACTGGTGTCGCATGGGATATGTAGGGACGGGTGTCAAGTCAAAGTGTCAACCAAGCCGCCCGCGCACACAGCGCAGCGCCTCGAGTCGTTCTATATACGAGCGTGAGCAGTCGCTGCATCTGGGCAGGGTCCGCCTAGCGTGGCCATGGTTATCAGAGCGGGGGAAACACGCGACAACATCCCAGCGGCGCGGCGATAGGCTTGGGGCAGCGAATGACGAATGGCGTTGGTGCTATCTGTTTATCAGTTGGGTGGCATCGACGGTTCGCCTAGGTGGGGAGATCGCGGGCCGGGGTTGGTGCTGCATGCGATTGATTGAACGGAGGAAACGCGACCAGCCGTAGCGAAGGCTAAGATCAGATGTCAAGCACGCGGTAGACGCCACGACGCAGCTTGAACATGGGAATAGGTCACAGTTGTCGTATGTTTGGTGCGACCACCATGCAGAGAGTTGGAGAGAGTGCCAGGATGGAACTGCGCTTTTGGGACGGAAGAGTTCCGAGACGTCTGATAGCTGGATTCAATCCTAGTGCGATCTTCTCCTTGCCGGCTGGACATGCTGCAATGGGCAAGCGTTTCAACGGGGCACGGGCATGCCCGTCAGGAGAGTGTTGCCGGTGCTCACGGTGCATGGCACTTAACGGTCTGTGACGGGGATAAGCTAGAGAGTGGTGACAGTTGTGGTGAGCTAAGATGATAGGGCTCCAGCATTGTGCTGCTGATTGCAGCTGGGTGACCGACTGGTGGTTAGGTTATGAAACCGAGCAGTACTTCGATGATTATGTACTATTGATTTATTTGCGGTGGTCTAGGTGATGGTAACATTACGCTTTTGTTTCCTTCACTTCCGCTGAGTCTGATGCTGGTGCCTCATGGGTTTGCGCCTCTGCGTCGAGCGGCAACGATCCCTTACTAGCCCTCTTCCTCTTTCTCTCTGCCCTCTCGGCATCTCTCTCTACTCTCTTCCTCTTCTCTTCGTCTAGGCCCGTCTTTGTCTCTTCGTGAGTCTTATCGAGGACGTTCTTCCCTATCAAGAAGCTGACCCCGAGTCCGACTACGGCAAACGCCACATACAAGATCCACATCGTACCCAAAGAGTCTGAAAAGGCCTGTCGCGCAGCGAACTTTTGATTCTCAGGCAAGCCCTGGATCAAGCCAACATTGGCTCCTGCGGCTCCACCTCCGAAAGATGCGGCCGTCTCCGGCCCAAGTACCGCGACAAGTTGCGATTGTTTCTTCTTCATCTCATTCTGAAAGACAACCGACCCAACCACTACTGAAATAGCGGACCCCAGATTGCGCGTGAAGCCGAAGGTAGCGGTGGCTGTCGCGATATCACGTTTCTGTTTATAAGGGTCAGCGCTGCGTTCATCATAAGCGACCACTACAGGGGTTTGACTATCCTCAGCATATTTTGCTGTTACTACAATGCATAGACAAAAGTATCTGAGGGTGGAAAGGATTCTACGACAAAACGGAGTTGAGCCAGTTGACTTACCGGCACGAGGCTCTGCAGAGCGATAAGTGGAGCCTGGAAGTTTGGACCCACACCGATTCCAGCGACAATTTGGTACACGATAATCTTGGCCCAGGACGAGTTGACATCGAAATCGATAAAGAGCCCGAATCCGAGAGTCATCATGAACCTGGCAAATTGGGAGTCGCGAAATTAGCAGGTTTCTCATAAGGGGTAGACTGTAGGTTCTCTTACATTCCGAACCAGATCAAGGGTAGGTATTTTCCCGTCTTCTTGATAGTGATACCAGTGATCATGGACATGAAAGACAATGCCAGGGCCTGCGGCAGCAGGTAAACTCCGGATAGGATCGGGGTTGCTCCAAGAACAGCCTGGAAGTAGAGTGGCAGAAAGTAGTTTCCTGAGATAAACACAAACGAATGGAAGAAGCAAACTCCAAGAGCGGCAAGGTTTGAGCGTTTCGAGAAGAGTTCCAGTGGCATCAATGGGTAGGGCGCAATTCGCCATTCAACCAGGAAGAAGAGGCCGATAACAACTGCGCCGAAGATAATGAGACACAGGACAATTGCTGAGTCCCAGGGATGCGCAATGCCGCCGAATTCTAGGCCGAGTAGCAGCATGATTGTGCCACCGACCATGGTCAGCGATCCAAGCCAGTCGACAGCTTTGAGTCCTTGGCGTAGTGGCGTTTTTGGCGTGTGGATATCGAGGAAGAACAAGATGATGAGGAATGCAACACCGTCGAACGGGAGGTTAATGTAGAAGCACCATCTGTGAGCGTTAGCCTATATCAACAACCAGACTTTACATCAAACTAACCTCCAAGACACTTTCTGCGTGAACAGGCCACCAACGACAGGGCCCAAGCTTGATGCCAAAGCCCAAACACCACCAATGATACCAAAGTACATGCCTCTGTCCCGAACAGAAAACAAGTCTGATATGGCGATATTGACAAGTGTGATCAGACCACCCCCGCCAATACCTTGAACCGCTCTTGCTGCAATGAGCATGTCAATATTGACCGACACGCCAGCAAGCAGCGACCCCACAAAGAAGATTGCATTGGTGACGAGCAATATAGGCTTCCTGCCAAAAATATCTGACACTTTGCCCCAGATGGGTGTGGCCGCGCTCTGCGCGATGAGGTATGCACTCCCAACCCACGTATAGCCCGAGGCAGAGTTGAATTCTTCGGAGATTGTCGGCAATGCTGTGGTAACGATCGTGATGTCGAGGGCGACGAGGAGTACGGCGACGGCAAGGGAGAACATAATGACCGCGATCTTTAGTTTGCTTCGCGCCGGTGCCTCGTCGCCGTGCGCCGCAGGCGCTGGAGTCGCTGGAGTCGCGTCGAGGGGAACGTTGTCGCCATGATCCTGCTTGTCGACCACGCTCTGGGGTTCATGCGCGTTGCCATCTCTTTCTGCTACGCTGCGATCGCTCGATGACGGAGTGACTGCGTCGAAGTCTTTGGGCGCATTCGGAATTGGCGCTTCAACGGGACGCGTTGCGTGCGTCTTGTCATCGGTGGTTTCCATTTACGCTGCTGTTACTACGAGTATAGGGAAGAGAATGTAGAGACCGTCACATTGTTGAGGCGAAAGGTACAGTACGTAATTCAAAAGTTTGTAAAGGGTTGTCATCGCGCCTCGGAGGTTTAGGGGACCGAGCCTACATTCAGCCTTCTACATCGGTTAGACTTCCGCTGGAGATCGAAATCGGGCTCGTGAGATCTGCTCATGGCCAATCTTTCATATTGCAACTCTATCGTCTGGTCATGATGAGGAAGTTGTTGTTGTGACGATGCAGATGATGGAATGCCAGAAGTCAGCCCATGTAACGAATACTTGCCCATGGAGGTGTGTCTGGCTTGGCCGACCAATTGCAGCGGCTGTCAGACGCGCCACACTTACAATCTTCGATGATCGATTGCCAGATGGCAGGGCTGTGTACACCAGGCGACGCAATAATTCGTGCGCGCTGGACTGCACATTTTAAGCTGAGAGCACTAGACTAGATGCTACCGCTATAATACAGAGGCTTGACTATCCTCAGCATATTTTGCTGTTACGATATATATGGACAAAAGCATCTGAGATTACACAGAATTCTACTCCAGACGCGGTAAAGTAGAGGTCCCATTAGAAACGAGCACGAACTATTGCAGCACCTGGTGCTGATACACTGCGTTTAGGTGAAAATCGCGGCATCAGAGTTGCCATCATTGTGCACCTCAAGAAATGACAAGCTCTGCAATTGTCGATTCCAATGTCAACCAAGCCAAGCTTAGTAGTAGCTTGTACCTGCAGCATAGTCCGACTTGGTGCCGGGAAAGGCTCCAGCAGGAGCGCTCCGCTCATCCTCGTCCGCGCTATCGTCTTCATCTCCCTTGAACGCCTCACTAGGATCTGGAGGAGCTCTCATCCTCACAAGAGCATCCTCGTCGAGCGCAGGGACAACATACATCTTCGTCGTATGATACTCTCGGCCAGAAGGCATACTTGCGAGTAATGGCTCCGAAGCTGGAATCAATTGTACTCCGACCTAAAAGCGTAAGCGAAGGTCACATCGCATACTACGCTACAACATACCGTGTCGTTCATCTTCTCCCACTTCTTCAGCAGCATGTCGATGATGCGACCCTCCTCGAACTTGCCTGCATCGGTCCCCCAATCTACGCCCTTCTCAATCTTGCGATCTTCGCGCTTCTCTTGCCATTCTTTCTTAAGCTTGGAGAAGCCAGAGGACTTTTTGTCTTCGTCAGCTGTCAGAGAGGCAAAGCCAAGCTCTTTCTTTGCTCCTCGAAGCCACGCAATGCCTTCACCTGTCTTACCGCCTGTCTCGGCATCACATGCTAAGAAACGACAAGCCTTGCCTTTTGCAGTCCGTCGCAGGTCGTCCACATACTTTTGCAGGTCATCGCTGATCTTCGACGATCGACCCAGCATGGCTTGTGCCTTTGCTGCGTGCTCGGAGGATGCAAGGCATAACCGCGCAAAGAGGTGTGCGCGAACCTTGGGTATCTCGACACCCTTGAACATCCAGTCCTTATTCTGCTTGTTCCTATCTTCAAGGACAACAGACGGGTATGGATCGTCCTTCAGCACTGTTATGAGCGTCGCTTCCGCCATGGTAAGCGCAGCCAGTGCACCCATAACAGAAGCCGAAATGTCAACTGCTGCAGGCTGGGAATTCCATTGCCCCGCCCGATTGACCAAGTATGCGTGTATGGAGTTTGCCTCAAGGAAAGACTTCATCGCGGCGCCAATCGCTGTTGCGCGTTGTTCTGGTGAGGGAAGGGTCGCATTGTAGAGTGTGTGTAGCTGTGCTCGTGCTTGCAAGCTGTAGACATATGCGAGAGTGGATAGCGTGTAGCACAGCTCGCTTTCTAGACTCTTCAACTTTACTCTTGCTGGTTCCCGCCCGGGTATTGACGTTCCGAGTGTCGAGCGCCATTCTACTTCCAGCTCTTTGACCAGCACGAGGTCAATCTCCTCCCCAGCACAGCTCGTACCGCTCAGCCCAGCATCCAAAGCGAACAAGTATGGTATATAGTCATTGAGAGCAGACTGTACGGTCGAGAGATTCGATCCTTGTGAAGAGGGTGGAATGCGCTTGTGTCGTTTCAGCACATCGCGGACAACGCCTCGCGCGGTCGTTGCGCAGTTTGGTAGGGATGGATGAGTGCTGCTGTTGAAGTAGTCGGTGAAGGATATGCTCGAAGTGGTTGGTAGGACAAAAGGAAATGGCATCTTGCTCTCTGAAGGGTTGTTGTGACGCTGTTGCTGCAGGTACGGAGCTATGGTGGGGTTAGGAAGTGCTAGGCTTGGCCCCATCATGACAGGAGATGCTGTGCCGCACAAGCATAGCAGGAACAGAAGCCGAATTGAACTCGTGGCTATGTCGCCGTGAGTTGTCATGGAACCATGTAGGCAGATTGTGGGACAATGCGTGCAAATGCCGGGCAAGGCATGCTATTACTTCCTCTGAATGGCAAGTATATGTACAGATGTGCCCATAAGAAAGCCTGCATCCAGTCACCTCGTCGAGCTCCGTCAGAACGCCTTCAATCGAGGTGCCTCTACAGCCTCACGCTGCTTCTGTGCGTGTCCCAGTCTTGTTCTGTATGCCTTCGTGTCGAGCCAAGCACCGCTCAGGCAGATCCTTGTCGTATCGCTGTCGTCTATTGCTTCTTGAATGGGTCGTCGATGTAGTTTTGTTGCGCGAAGAGGTATCCCTTGACCTTCGCGTCCTTCAGCAGCTCAAAGTATCGCTCTGTAAAAGCCCCATTAGCCATTGACCCTCTAAATCGATAGTCTCCTCCAATCCACAAGTCATATCTCCTCGAACATATGTGTCGCACTACTCCACTGCACGGGGTGGCGTACCTCTCAGATGCCCGCACTTCTCCAAATGATTCACGCCCTCCCTCCGGTAGCACTTGCCCATCTCCTCCCTCACTAACCGCGCCATCATGCTCTTAACCCACTGCTCTCTGATGATCGCGTCCTGTGCGGCTTTGAGTGCTTGATTGTCGTCGTAGTCGACGCCCTCGAAGGTCGGCGCGACCTTGGGCTTCTTTGCAAGGAACAACTCTGACTCGGGTGTCGGCATTGTGACGGCAGCGGGCGGCGCGCGGTCAATCGTGAGCGCAGACGTATCTTCGAGGAGCACGACGGACGCGGATGTCAATTGGTAGCGTACGAAGCGGGCTGTTGCCTGGATGGTGGTGCTATAGTTGTGCTTGAGGTTCATTGTGAAGCCGAGCCGCGAGAGCTAGCATGAACTGCACGTGACATCGGTCATCATCGACACTTCAACACCCGACTAGCTTTCCTTCTTCTATCTTAAACATTACATTGTACATTTTCTTCGACTGTCTCAAGGCCTTCACGTACCTTTCCAGTCCTTCATCCACTTCGCTCCCATCGTCCAGACCCCACTGTCCATCTTCCTTCCATCCACCACATCCACAGCATCTTCCCCCGTAATTGTCGGATCCTTATCCCCTTCGACATTCGCCCTCTTAGGAGGGGGCCCAACGAAACTTCCACGGTACTTCATCTGCCATCTCGCAGGGTCAAATCTGATTTCGCTCGTGATTGCTTCCAAGGCCTGAAGACGCTCCTCGCGTTCGTATGCACAGTCAGCGCAGATGCGCTCCAGTTTGACTGTATGGAGGGGATGAATGCGGCCTTCTGCGCAGGGTTGCAGGGCTGTTTCCTTTTCTGAGGTGGATGATGTGTTATGTTCGTCGGCGCCATATTTTGAGCCCTCAGTTGATGCTGGGTATCGTGATGCGCTCCTCCATTCTGGTCGCGAACCTGCGTTCAGATCTAGAGCGACACCCGTGCTTGTACTCTTCAATTCTATATTGGCTGCATTCTTCTTGTCTTGATGCGGTGGTGTCGCATTCTCACAGCACCTAACCGGGGTCGACGAAGTCGCCGTGTGGCCACAGCCTAGAAAGATGTATAATCGATAGTAACACATTTTGCACGACTTTGTTGCGCTGATACATTGGTAAAGCAGTATGGAGACCTCAGACACTTCCCTGGCGGTTGTACTGGGGACTCGTCAATAGCGGCCTCTATCGGCGAACAACAGGGTCTTTGTCAACCTCATGCTGCCTTTGTTCGAGGGTCCCTTCTCTTGCCGAGAAGGGACAAAGACCGTGGGAGTCACACATGACCCGCTCTAGATGTGATACGGGTAACTCAGTAACAGTGGTGGTGAAATGGCACTTGACTGACTCAGGGGACATTGTGGTGAGCTTCGATGGATGACGGAAGTTGTTCATTCAATATCTTCTTCTCGGCGATACTTGGTGATGAGGGTCCCGATAGCTTCCGACTCACATGTCACCCAGCAACAATTAGATGCACATGTTGACGGTCCCAGACTTTGACTGAGAACTGTCGTAGGCTTCTAGACGGCGGACACCGGGTGCTGCAATAATTCGTGCGCGTTCCTAACTGACCCCTCTACCTTACTGCTTTTGTTGTAGGACCCTGTATAGTCTGGGATACTTTTGTCTGTGCATTATAGCAATAGGAAAAAACCCGAGGATACTGTGTAGTCAGGCCTCATATTAGGGCGTTGTCACCTCGTGCTCTCAGCGCACGAATTATTACGTCCCCTGGTGTCAGGGTGCTTGGATCGAACTTGTCGCGGGGAACGCTGGGAAGACGAAGATGGGAGTCCCTGTCTGTGATGGAAAACGTCTCAAGTTGGATACGAATTGTGGGGATGCGAGAGTTGTTGAACCCTTTCTCCACCAGCACACGCACAGTAATGCATGCCAGCAGAGTTGGTGTGCAACATGGCTCTCATCCATTGCAGTGGCAAGCCCACTTATCTGCTGCAACATGTCGTCCTCGCTCGTTGGAGCGCTCAGCAAGACCTCATTCCGATGGTCGCCGGTCGGTATCAAGATCAAAATGAGGGGGCGCCAAGACGCAGCACCAATAATCGAACGCATTCTCCACATGTTCTCCCCAGCGCCGTGACGAAGATGCGCGGAGGAGCTGCAGCGTCAGTCTCGATGGCTTTTGCGTCATCCCACTCGCACTGGGGTCTCCCGCTGCGGTTGAGGAGGCTAGATAGCACTAGCAAGCGCACAAGACAGTCGTACAGGTGCCACTGGCCAAGGGTGTATCGCTATCATGGTCTCGAGCTGGTGGGAGGCCGGCGTGTTATCTGTGAAGGCGTACCCCGCAACATTTAAACGTTGAGACGCCCTGCAATCAGCATGCACCGCTGGAAGGGATCATGGTGTTTTCATGGCGGCCGCATTACCTAGCATGCCAGTGGTTGACAAGGCGGCGGCGACAAGGCGGCGGTGTTGATGTACGGGCCTAGGCCCTTTGTCGCAGTCTTTCTGTTGGGCATGTCGATCCCGTCCGGCTGCAGCAACGTGCACCGATACGCTTTGTTGCCAAACGGACGCGCAGACGCCTGTGCCTGTGCGGTTCATTGGGAACGCTGCGAACAGTGGAAACAGCGGGGTACAGCCATGCGGTTGGAAACTTATCACCATCGCGGGTGAAGGCGCAAGAGGAAACTTTGCGATGGCACTAGGTGCAGCGCGGCGGCGAATAACGGACTAGGGTACTTGAGTCTTTCCTGTCCCTGCAAGTGCCTCGATCTGAACGCTCTCGCCCAAACGACGTGCGACTTCCACTCCCACTCGCGCTCCCACTCCCCACGCCGCCGCCATACACAGCACATACGTCTGCCACGGCCCTGCCTGCCGCCTCCCACGGGTCCCTTGCGTCTGCCGCTCCAGCATTCTTGTGCTTCGCTCCTGCCACAACAACCCCCGCACGCCCCAGACTTGGTTAACTAGCGGCCACGACGGGCACGCATGTCGACATCGAGTGGACGAGGCACCACAGTGGAGGGAGCCCGGATAGCGAACACCTCTACCAGCATCCTTCTCTGACCGATAGTGACGAGGCATTGAGTCCTCGCCCCGCCCCAATGGCCCAGGTGCTCTCGTCGCGGCCCGAGGGCTCGCCCTTTGGCACGTCAATGCGCTCGCCGTCCTCGTCGTCGCTGTTCTCCGACAACTACGCCCTCCGCAGAAACCAGAACTCGCTGCCCGACCTCCGCCTGCAGTCGTCCACGTCCTCGCGCGCCTCGTCGTTGCGCTCCACCCCCTCGAGCAGCCTCTCCCTGGACACCAGGTCGGACGAGTCCAGCAGCGAGGACGAGAACCTGTCCTTCCCAGGCTTCGGTGCATCGCGCTACAGGAAGACGGTTGAGCCCTCGCATGTCGAGCCCGCAAGTCCTGCCCCGAGCAGGGCCGACATTCCCCGCGCTCCTTCACCGCCACCGGCAGACGGGCTGTTGTCAGACACGCCGTTGACCACGCCAGACCCGCTGCCCATGTCCGAGGACGACACGGCGGTGCGGAAGGAGCCGTCCCATCACGTCGACTACCTCTCATACGATTGGCGGGAGGAAGACATTTGGTCATCGTGGCGGCACATCGTCGAGCATCGCAAGGTCTACGGCGAGCGGTCTAGGCTGGAAAATGCCTCGTGGCGAACGTGGGCCAAGTCCCAGTTTAAGCTCAAGACGGTGTCGCCCGACACGCTGAATTGGTGAGTTCAATTTCCCTCGGTCCAGACCCCTGTCATGGGGCGCCGATCATCCCCATCCGTGCACGATGCATCCAAGTTTCTGTCCATCGGCCCCTAACAACCCACACAGGCTAAAGGACGTCGACGTGACTTGGCTGTACGGACCGATGCAGCCTGCCTCGAACCGATTCTGCTCGCAGCAGAATTCCGAGCCCGCCAGCCGCCTGTCCAAGACCAACTCGTTCATCAATGGCGTCAAGAAGCCGATCCTCAAAAAGCGCAGCATGTCCGAGGCGATGCTGCAAAAATCGCTTTCGTCGTCATCGCTCGTCAAGCAAGCCGCCGAGTCGATCCAGGCACAACAAACTACCGGTGTGACGTTAGAGTTGCGAAAGCAGCGACCAATCATCGGGAGGGCCACACCCGATTTTCCAACATCATCGACCGTGTCCCGCGGCACATTTTGGGAGCCAACTGACTACTTCTCCTCCAAATCTACCTCGGGGCTGCATACGCCCGGCGACGGCGAGAAGAGGCACATTCGCTTTGACGATAAAGTTGAGCAGTGCATTGCCCTCGAATGCAAAGAAGGAGACGACGATGAGGATGACTTCAATCGTAATCCGTGGGCAGAGGATGAGGATTCATCTTCCGACGAGGGCGTTGTGATGATGAAGCGTGCCCGTCGACGGAAACCCCTATCTCGCACAAATTCGAAGACGAACGTCACAAACACGACCGATAACAAAACCATTGCGAAGCTACCGTCCACAACACTAAAGTATAGGACAGACTCGCCAGATGTCACATCACAGTCGCAGTCTCATTCTCTCTTTTGGAAGTCGAGTAAGCTCTCGCCTTCGCCTTCACAGGAGACTCTCCGGCCATCCAATCCGTCAAGAAATTTCATCCTCGAAGAAGACGACGACGGAGACGATTACTTCAACCCTTCGGCGGCATATGCGGGAAAACGGCCCAGCACCCCGACCCCTTCCGACCCCTACTCTGAGCGAGAAGAAGCTAGTGGATTGCGGCGAACAGAGTCTGGCATGTTCATGCCGTTTGAGGAGAACGAAGAAGATCCGCCGCCGCCTGGTTTCATCGGCAAGATAGTAGATACAGTGAACACAGCACGAGATATTGCCCACGTTGTATGGAACGCCGGATGGCGAGCATAGAGCATCATTTCTAGCGATCGGCGTTTGGGAGCGGCTGCATCACTCACACGGAATTGGGTCTGGTTTACTGCGCAAACAGAATCTCGGTACACGGCCTTCAAATGTCTGGCGCGGTGTTCTGAAAACGAGCCCCTCACGAGGCCTTACTTGCATCTGCGTTGGTGGGACTATGATTATGGTCCTGCCGCGTAACCAATAATACATACATTAATGATTACATCTGGAACATGACCTCGTGTGGTGATTGTAATGTGCTGTCAAAGTTTAGGTAGCGTGAACTCCGCGTATGCAAGGGACTGGAAGCATGGTTCGGACGCTGACCGGCGCGACGCATGCAGCACATTTGCCCCGACCTCAGAAAGCGGGGAAAGAAAGGACCGTTGCACGAGTGCGACTAGTTTTTGAGACCGTTGAGTCACGTGTGTAGGCTGTAATCTCCTTAGCATGAAGCGCATTCTCGAAATGAAAGCATTGCCCTGTCGAGTGTCTCAGATGTGGGAGCCGCGAGGCAGAGGCAGAGTCGTGCTCATGCGATTGTCGGAAGCGAGCAGGCTAAGTAGCTGCGGGGGAGACTGACGGGAGGCAAGCTCGAGCTGGAGTGAAAGGATGGAGACAATGGTGCAGAGAACTACCGGCGTCCTGTGCATGCCGCTCTAATAGCCCGAGATGAGCGTGAATTGGCCAGCTGGCTGTTCGGTGAAGCTCTTCTCGAAGTATCTACAGAAGCTGTGCCCGGATGCTTGCTTGTGACAGGGGTCCGACCAATGGGACCAGGCAGGTGAGAGCTTTGGTCCCGCCTTCCCACTGAAGTTGACACGTTCGCAGCTTTCTGCCCGCATCTATTTATCAACGGCAGCGCCCCAACTTAACCGACATTCTCACTTCAACTTCTCGAGACCCCATCAAGTCCTCTGCTCTACCCCAGACAGCAGGCAAGCACAATGCGTTTCGCAATTGGTGCCACCGCTGCGCTCGCCGCCATTGTGCGCGCAGACGATGCAAGCTCCGTAGAGGCCGAGTCGTCAACGGCGACCTCCGTGTCAAAGCCCACGTTTACTGTACGTACTCGTTGCACGTCGTGCTCCCCATAGCTAACAGCAGCTCCACAGCCCACCAAGCTCAAGGCGCCGTTCCTCGAGCAGTTCACAGACGACTGGGAGAGCCGATGGAAGCCCTCGCACGCAAAGAAGGACGTCAAGGCCGACGATGAGGAGTGGGCGTACGTCGGCACCTGGTCGGTTGAGGAGCCTTCTGTGCTGAAGGGCATGGAGGGCGACAAGGGCCTGGTCATCAAGGACAAGGCTGCTCACCACGCCATCTCGGCCAAGTTCCCCAAGGCCATTGACAACAAGGACAACACTCTTGTTGTCCAGTATGAGGTCAAGCTCCAGGGTAATCTAGACGCGCGCTCAATGATGATGTTGTAGCATGCTGACATTCGCGCAGACGGTCTTGAGTGCGGTGGTGCGTACATGAAGCTGCTCCAGGACAACAAGGCTCTTCACGCTGAGGAGTTCTCCAATGCCTCCCCATACGTCATCATGTTTGGTCCCGACAAGGTACGCTCTTTAGCTTCATCAGCTTGAACGCATCTAACATCTGCAGGTTCATTTCATCTTCCGCCACAAGAACCCCAAGACCGGCGAGTATGAGGAGAAGCACCTCAAGAACCCTCCCATGGCCCGCATCGTCAAGACGTCGACCCTCTACACCCTCATCGTGAAGCCCGACAACAGCTTCGAAATCAAGATCGACGGCGAGTCTTCTCGCAACGGTACCCTCCTCGAGGACTTTACCCCCTCGGTTAACCCCGCCGAGGAGATTGATGACCCGAACGACAAGAAGCCTGAAGACTGGGTTGACGAGGCTCGCATTCCCGACCCCGATGCGAAGAAGCCTGAGGATTGGGATGAGGACGCGCCCTTCGAGATTGTCGACGAGGACGCTTCCAAGCCTGAAGACTGGCTTGAGGACGAGCCCACCACCATCCCCGACCCGGAGGCCGAGAAGCCAGAGGACTGGGATGAGGAGGAGGATGGTGACTGGATCCCACCCACGGTTCCCAACCCCAAGTGTGACGAAGCCTCTGGCTGCGGCAAGTGGGAGCCACCGATGAAGAAGAACCCTGCCTACAAGGGCAAGTGGAGCGCCGAGTACATCGACAACCCGGCTTACAAGGGTGTCTGGGCTCCTCAGAAGATCAAGAACCCAGACTACTTCGAGGACAAGACCCCGGCCAAGTTCGAGCCCATTGGCGCTGTAAGTTGACACGGTATATTGACAGCAGCACAAGCTAACGTGCTACAGATTGGCTTCGAGATCTGGACTATGCAGAACGACATTCTCTTCGACAACATCTACATCGGCCACTCCATCTCCGACGCCGAGAAGCTCAAGGCTGAAACCTTCGACCAGAAGATCGCCGCTGAGAAGGCCGAGGAAGAGGCTACCAAGCCGAAGCCCAAGGAAGACGCAAAGTCGCCATCTGATCTCGTGTTCAAGGACGATCCTGTCCGCTACGTCAAGGAGAAGACCGCTCTCTTCGTTGAGATTGCCAAGCGTGATCCCGTCGAGGCCATCAAGTTCGTTCCTGAAGTCGCTGGAGGTATCGGTGTTCTCGCTGTCACCATCATCGCTCTTCTTGTCACCGTTCTCGCTGGCTCTGGTGCCGCTCCTTCCCAGGAACAGCTTAAGGCCCAGGCAAAGAAGGCCAAGGACGCAGCTGTTGACGCAAAGGACAAGGCCGCAGAGGCTGTCGCCACTGGAGCCGAGAAGGCCCAGGCTGAGGTCAACAAGCGTACCACGCGCTCAACCGCTCAGTAAACGCAGAATAGTCCAACATCAGTGGCAGAGAGAAGTAGGCAAGAGGTCGAAAAGTGATCAGCAAGGGCTCCAGACAGGTCAGGTCCAGGAGATATACCCATCTTCCGTATTCTTGGATTCCGGCATAGCTCCATATCGTTCTGGGTCACGGCGCAACATATGTATCATAGTTATGTTTTGCAGAACGACATAATGCAGAGAACTTGGGTATAGACTCAAGATGTCAACAAGAATCGGTTTTGCTTCGCGACATGCAATCAGTGATATATGTGCAGCACACGTTCGATGCCTTACGGCTGGTTGCGTATCTAACCGTGTAGACGCTGCAAACGCAACAAACGAGGGCGGGATAAGTAGCCGCAACGACCTCGGATAGCCGATGTCCAACGGCGGGGACAGTTTGGCCACCCGCAAGAAGGGCAATCCGGAATCAGTTTCCCAGAACTGCCGCGAGCATAGCATCAATTGCCTTCTCGCGGCTGATACTTCTTCTTTGATTTCCCACTTCTGCACAGAGACGCCTTGAATCCTTTGCGCTGAACGTTGCGTTCCTCAAGCTTCTTCCCCACATCTCCGTCGGCAGTTGCACTTGCACCAGCATGGCCTCCCGCCGAGCTCTTGCACGGATCCCAACATTGGCCGCCCGTTCGTCCTTTGCTCGCGCAGCTCCTCTCTGCACCAGGATGTCGTCGCCAGTGAGCTCCAGTAAGGTTGCGGTACGGCGGTTACATGCCACCGCTCGGCATCTGAAGCCAGCTGCATCTGCGGCGGCCGAATCGTATCCCATGAACCACGAGCCGATACAGTCGCCAGAAGACACCAAGAACTTCCTCGACAACCAATTCATTGCCTCGAAAGCTACACAATGGATTGACCTGCACGACCCCGCGACCAACAACCTGGTGACCAGGATACCACAGAGCACGGATGAGGAGCTCAAGGCGGCGGTGGACAGCGCACAAAAGGCGTTCAAGCCATGGAAGGAGACGAGCTTGCTTCACAGGCAGCAGCTCATGTTCAAGTACACGCACCTGATTCGCGAGAACTGGGACAGGCTAGCTGCGAGCATCACGCTGGAGCAGGGCAAGACGTTTGGCGACGCGCGAGGCGATGTGCTCCGTGGCCTGCAGGTTGCAGAGACAGCCTGCGGTATTACCACGCAGATGACGGGTGAGGTGCTCGAGGTTGCCAAGGACATGGAGACACGCAGCTACCGCGAGCCACTGGGTGTTGTGGCTGCCATCTGCCCCTTCAGTGAGTGGGCTGGTCCTTTGACCTGACAAGGTACTAACATGGCCCTCCAGACTTCCCGGCCATGATTCCCCTCTGGACTATCCCCATTGCTACCGTGACTGGCAACACATGTATCATCAAGCCCTCCGAGCGTGACCCGGGCGCGTGCATGATTCTGGCTGAGCTCGCCGAGAAGGCTGGTTTCCCTCCTGGTGTCATCAACATTGTCCACGGATCTGCCAAGACTGTCGACTTCATCCTCGACGAGCCGCGGATCAAGGCTATCAGCTTCGTTGGCAGCAACAAGGCTGGCGAATACATCTACTCTCGCGCCTCAGCCAATGGCAAGCGTGTCCAGGCCAACTTGGGCGCCAAGAACCACGCCGCTGTTCTCCCTGACTGCAACAAGAACCATGCATTGAATGCTATTGCCGGTGCTGCTTTTGGTGCTGCTGGCCAGCGATGCATGGCCTTGAGCACTCTTGTCATGATTGGCGAGACCAAGGACTGGGTTCCTGAGATCGCTGAGCGAGCCAAGGAACTGTCGATGAATGGTGGTTTCGAAGAAGGCGCAGATCTTGGCCCAGTCATCAGCCCGCAATCGAAGAAGAGGATTGAGGATCTCATCGCCAGTGCTGAGGAGGAGGGTGCGACCATTCTGCTTGATGGTCGCGGCCAGAAGCCTGCAAATGAGAAGTATGCCAACGGCAACTGGGTAAGTCTCGTGTGGAAATGGGCGGAGGATTATGTTGACTGTGATTCAGATCGGTCCTACCATCATCGCAAATGTCAAGCCTCACATGAAGTGCTACACAGAGGAGATCTTCGGCCCAGTCCTGGTCTGCTTGAATGTCGAGACCATCGACGAGGCCATTGACATGATCAACGCCAATGAGTACGGCAACGGCACCGCCATCTTCACACGCTCCGGCGCAACTGCGGGTCGCTTCCAGCGCGAGATTGAGGCCGGCCAGGTCGGTATCAATGTGCCCATTCCCGTCCCTGTAAGTTCATGGCTATCTTCAAACACTTTGATAAAGCGCTGACTGTTGTAGCTCCCCATGTTCTCCTTCACGGGTAACAAGAAGTCGGTTGCGGGCGGCGGTGCGAACACCTTCTACGGCAAGCCTGGCCTGCAGTTCTACACCCAGCAAAAGACGGTGACAAGTCTGTGGAGGAGCGAGGATGCGGTTGCGACAAAGGCGTCGGTGAACATGCCCGTGCATCATTAGGCGACGACAAAAGTATTCAGCATCAAATTGGAGTATTTGATCTTGGGATAGGAAATGGTAGTCTGTCAATAGCAACGTGCGATTTTCAATCTTAGGGTAACCTGTGCAGGGCAATGCATGATTTACAATCTCTAGAGTTTATGCTGAGCTACAAGCCATGTGTGACAGCAATTACAGCGTCCCATCAGAGGTGGACAGGCTTGGTAGAGTTGATGCTCCATCGCAGAGCACCCCGGCCTCATCAGCCACTCATCGTGGTGCCGACATGCACGCCAGGGTTAGCTTGCACATCAATCACGGCATGCACAAGCACAACTTTCGGAACAAGGCTCGGGTGGGCGGCCCCCACTCTGAAACGCGAAAAGTGGCGCCCACGATGCACATGGCTCCACCATGCACGTCGTCATGATGGCTCGCCTCCACTTGCATGGGATTTGGCCGAGACAAGGAAGCGATTTTCGCGCAACATGCGCTTTTCAGCAACAGGTGTGGTCAGATACGGCAGGATTTCACGGACTACGCGCGTTGGTGCATGATGGTGTGCGCTTTTGGAGCCAGCGTTGCTTGATTGGGTTGGGTGGGAGTGATAAGTGTATTGGCAGTGCGGGATGCTGATGCATGAGCAATGGCGACGATGGAGTTGGGAGGTGGGGAATGGCGACGACCTTGCAACGGCTGCGGTGCGAAATATGGCGACGGTGGATTTTGATGGCATTGGGGACAAAGAGGACGGCTGGCTGGGTGTCTGTGGTGGTGGAGGCCGGGCGTGGCTGGAGAGCAGAGGCTGGAGACCGTGTCCTTAGCGCGGTTCCGCTTCTGGCTTTCGATATCTAAATTTTGCTAACGGACGGTTGCTCGGACACGCAAGCATGCAACGGTGGCGACACGTGCGCAGCGTCGTGGAATGCGGTGCAAGAGCTGTCGCAGGCTGTCAATTGACAAGCACAAGCAACGGCCACGGCTATAAGGGTGCTGGTTATCGCACAGAGGCACGTCTGGCTGCTGTTTCAGTTGCTGGGACTAGGCGGCGGATCTCTCCGCCATTGGTCCGGCCTCTCCTGCACCGCCGATGACGAGTTCCAGCGAAGAGTGTAGTGCACTGCTCAACAACGCGGCCAGCCCTTTCACATCCGCGCGTTCTTCGGTGCGGGCTTACTCCACCGCTGGTACACTATACACTACGCCGCCTTCCCTCGTGTCGCTCGCTCCTGCACATCTGTGATCTGTCGCCTGCATACTTCACCGTCTTCTCTGCACATCAGTCCCTCCGACTCGCGTGTGATAGCTGTCTCACCTTATCCTTAATCTCGCTTCCCACCTCTACGCCAGGATCGCATCGCGGTGCTACCACCCTGCACCGATCCACCGCTGCAGACGCCTTGCCACGCCAGCTCCGCAATACCCGCCCACCAGCCTCATTGCAGCCATAGCTTTCGTTGATATCCAGGGAAAACAGGGAAGTCGTCGCCGCAATGGAACACGCCGCACAGGAAGCGCAGCGTCCGCGCGCCAACACACATTTCAGTTTCCGCAGCGACAAGAGCAACGAACTGCAGCCCACCAAGAGCAAGCAGAGCAAACACGAGCGCAAAGTCAGTGAAAGCGAGAGGAGAAAGACCCACTACGACCCGTCCACCAAAGCGAATCCGAACGCCGCCATGAATGAAGCTCAGCCAAGTAGGTTGTCGCCCTTGCGAGCCGGCATCGTGCGCCGCCGTGTTGTTGAGGTCCGTTGCTAACATTCCGCAGTCGCTGCTGCGCTTGAGAAGCCTACGCTCCAGTCTCTCCGCTCGTTCCAGCATAAAGATTCACAAGGCAATGATATTGGTACGTCACTCCCTTGCTAACACTGTTCAACAACACAGTCTAACCATCCGTAGTCGATCCCGATCTCT
>TARA_R110002003_G_scaffold104_19_pt1 | contig 25819 bp, 21 predicted proteins | sample TARA_R110002003 | Tara Oceans TARA_R110002003 (sample SAMEA4396441) | marine metagenome | biome: Westerlies Biome; feature: [SRF] surface water layer (ENVO:00010504); material: water (ENVO:00002006), including particulate matter (ENVO:01000060) such as... | depth 5 m
CCCGCAGGACTGGGAGACGGCCGCTGCCTATCTGAGTCGCGCATCCAAGATACCCGACGAGGTCATCAACGGCAGCTTTGCAGAGGAAATCGTGCCCACTGCCGAGGTGCCTGACCCGCCGCGGGTGACACTAGACGCCGCCGCCGAGTCGCTGTGCGGCCTGTTCCTGCGCGAGTTTGAGAAGGCTGCAAAGGACGGCGATGGCTCCAAGGTCACGAGATTCTTCAAGCTGTTTCCCTTGATTGGGCGTACCCATGTAGGATTGGATGCATACGGCAGGTACGTGTGCCAGGGCGTAGCTTCACGGGCGCGAACCAATTTCAACTCGGCCCCGCCCGCGCAGAGGAGTGATGGCTTCTTCTATGGCAACACCATAACCAAGCTGTTCGAGCATATTGCCCAGATTGTAGACGGGCATGAGCCGCTGGTGGAGCAGCACTATGGGCCTGGCATGATGGCCAAAGTCATTGAGCGTCTCCAAATAGAGGCAGACGTCCAGGGTGGCATCGTGCTCGACACGTGGCACGAAGAGCGCAGCATTGATCGCAAGCTGACTGACATCAAGTCATATGCCTTCTCTTTCCTTGTACAGAGCTTCCTTCCCTCTCAGAAGCCTTCAGGTGGCACGCCTCGCTCCCACTCTCCAGCCAATGCGGTGCGAACAAGCGAAGATGAGGGCGTCAACATGAAGGAAGTCGATGGCCTGCTGGGAGAGAGTGCTCTTATGCTTGGAAGATGGGCCTTGTACTCGCGATTCATCTCGGACAAGTGCGCGGTAAGTATCTTGATAGTCCTAGTACTTTCCAAACTCATTCTTGCAGTCCTCTCAACCCGAAGACCGCATCGATCATGGCCTTGTGATGCCCGAATTCCTTGCAACCAGCAACCTGCAGAAGAAGGTGTCGAGCCATCTCGTCGAGCCTTTCAACATCATGACCACCTTCTTCTTCCGACGCTCGGTCGAGAAAGCCTTTCAGCTCGATGAGTCGCCCTCTGATCTTACGCTAAACCCTACAAAGCCTCTGGGTTCCAATCCACCGTTCATCACTTCGGCCGTTGACGACGTCATGTACATCGTCAATCAAGTCCTGCAGAGGACACTGGCCACCTCACAACGCGCCATCATCGCCAGTGTGGAACCGACCATCACCCGCGTACTTGGCGGTGACTTTATCGGCATGATCCAGCGAAAGATGCGTGACGAAAGCTTTCCGAGGCCTGTCATCCAAGGCGGGCTACCGCCGGAGGACAAGGTCATTGCTTTCCTCCTGCTCCTCAACAATCTTGACGTATCGAACGACTACATCAAGCGCATTGTCGAACAGCAACTCAACAAGCGACCGCAGTCAGGAAGCGAGGACGTCAAGTCTCCATTGCAAGAACTTTACCCATTTGGCCACGATGCAGTCTTCGTCGAGGGCCGATTGAAGGCTTTGCAGAAGGCATTCGTCTCGAAGAGCACCGAGCTTATCAACGATGGCATCACCGTTCTGTTCACGAATGTTCTCAAGCCACGCATCCGACCAATACTAGCTGAAGCATTTCGCGACGTCGATTATGCGCCACCGGAAGACGAAGAAGATATGGAAGATGAGCTTGAGGATGACGCCGATCTGGTCAAGTCCCGCTTCGACCGCGGCTGGGGTGTGGTAATCCGTCCGATCAAGCGTATCCTCACCGCTGCGAACTTCGATCGACTGCTCTCCATGGCCCTGGAGTATCTCGCCAGTGCACTCGAGAAGCGCATTCGGAGCTATTACGGCCGCGTGAACGAGCTGGGAGCTGTCCGACTTGAGCGCGATATCGCTGGTATCGTCAATGCAGCGGTCGCAGGCGGCAAGTACGGTCTCCGTGACGCTTTCACAAAGTGCACGCAAATGACCCTCATCATGAATATGGAGGATGACGAATGGGAAGAGGCCGCAGATGACCTTACTGGCGAGTCGGGCATAGCTTGGGTGCTGGACGTGGAAGAAAGAAAGAGAGTGCGAGCCATTGTCAAGGGATAATTACCATCTTGATCGATATCGGACGCACGCGCCTGCAGCACTCTGTTCATTTTGTTCCAAAGTCTCCGCGCTTGTAAACTTCCTACCTAATTACAGCATAATTTTCTTCACTGAAACAACTTTTCGAACGACACCAAGGAATGACCGTTAGTTTTTCTCCAGCAACGCGTTCTCGACGCAGGTGACCCAGGAAACCTAGCCCCAACTCTGGGACCAGAGGTGGCCTAGGAGCAGGACAGCCTCGTCGACGAAAAACTTGTTATCGACAAATCGCAATCGGATGGCGCCGTTGTCCTCGACGGTGCGGACGAGGCGGATTGTCAACTGGTCGGATGCCATCTTACCCAGGCTGCCCCTGGTGCCCTCGATAACCTGCTCGAGGACCCAGTTGATGACCTGGTCCAGCGGCGGCGGGCCTCCTGCGAGGTCAAGGTCGACATCAGGTTTGCCCACGCGCGCGTCCGCTATGGCGGCGATATTCATCTCCCTGGGGTTCGTGTTGTTGACGCCAATATTGAGTCGCCACGTGATGGAATTGTTCTGGAGCGTGATGCGCAGACGCTCGCTCGCGCGGAGCACGTCGTGGCCGCATTTGTCCCTCACGGCGGCCTTGGCGGACCCTTCGCCCGTGAGGTCGATGACGGCCTTGATGCCGTCGGCTGTGATGTTGGCCGTCTTCAACGAGACACGGTACCAGAAGCGCACCGACGCATACACGGCCCCGTTGACCGACGTCGACGAGCTCTGGTCGTGGCCGAAGTTGGCATACGGTTTGGCGGCCTCCTGGAACGTCTTCTGGCTCATCCCAAAGGCTGCGACCTGCGCCGCGCCGAGCATGTCGGTATAGTCGGTGCGCTGTGGCGTCACTACCTTGTTCCACTCCTTCGGCAGCGGCCGCCCCTGTTTTGCCTGGTGCTGGAGAGCCGTGGTCGATTTCCGGTGCTACTTGCACCAGCGATGGTTCCTCGCAATAACAGGGCGGCGGCAGGCCCAAACTGTTCATGGAGAAGACAATGAATAGATACGAGATGGGGCGGCCGTGAACCTGGACCGTCTTGTACTTGAATCCCAGGAAATTCAACGTCATGTTGAGCACGCGGTGCCAATAGTCGGGCAAGGCTCGCGACTCGAGGTACGCCGGAAGGGCGAAGCCGAGAGCCCCCGTCTTGGTAGTGATCTGCTTCAGGTAGTCGTTGACTTTCTCCTTGAACTCGGCGACGCTCGCAAACCCGCCGCCCAGGAGGCCAGTCGCTGCGCTCGGATCCCTGATATCGACGGAGAGCGAGCCCAATAGCTCGGCGGACCGAAACTGGAGCTCGAGGGTGTCATTGGTCGTCGTGACCATGGCTGGCCTACAACGAACCGACACCTGCGTCAAGATCACGGCGACTGGTTGGGGGAATGGTGCCGGGTCCGTGGTCCGGTAGAAGGCGAGCTGCAGATGACCCGTGACGACGAGCTCCTCGGCGGCCACGTCAACGTATACGATGGGATACCACGGAAACCACAGCGACTCCATGCTCAACTTGACCTTGAGGAAAGGTACCGGGCCAATCTCCACCTCGGGCATGCTTCTCTGGGGTACCATGAGATGCGCAAAGGACGCCTCGGAGAACCCAAAGGCAAGTGCATTGACACCGGCGCCATCCGGCTCCGACTCCGCATCTCTGAGAATGTCGCGCGTAACATCTGCAACGGTTGAGTCCAGCTCGAGCAACTCGACCGTGATCAGTACATGCTCGTCGGCTGAAAATCCTCTGGCGGTTAGATCGGCATTGTACACCAAGCCCGGCACCAGACGCGAAAGCTTGGAGACTCCCCTAATGGATGGCTTCTTGTCCGGCACCTCAGCGCTGATGCTGTTGACATAGGTATTATTCGGCCCAACAGACAAGAACAAGCTGAACTCGTGATTTCTGTCGTCGGTCTCCCCGGCCACAGTCACGCGTACCGCCGAGAAAAGCACCTCATGCTGTACATCAAAGGTCTGTTTTGGGGGGTCGAACCAGCCGTCGGCCTTCTTTTCAAAGCGAAGGGTTTCGATGATAGATTCAGGCATACTTGCGCGAAGATACAGCAAACGGAATGTCTGCGCTGATCGGTAGCCGGCTAGAAGAAATGGGGATAGTTTCCACGCATGTATTGAGCGACTGCTTGACTCTTTGCATGAAAGACTTGATCAGCGCGCTGAGTTGATATCCTCCTTATGTATAGTACTCAGGTGCAGCGACACGAGATTCAGCTCCTGGCGCCAATTTCTGCCAATGCGGCAAGTGTCCAATGAAAGTGTGCAGGAGCTAGTATACTGTACTACGACGTGGTTTTCAGCTCGCTTCACATTCCGATCTTTGTTTGTTAACTTTATTCCATGCTACTCTTCCTCGCCAACATAGTTTCTTTTCCTGTTACCTTTATTATACGATCCGTGGCTCACTTCACATTCTGACCTTGTTTACCAACCTTATTCCAAGTCACCTGTCTCACACAACGCGTGCACGGAAACAGCTCTACGTATCCTTTTCGCACCACACGTTGGAAACAACACAGAAACCTAGACGAACAGTAATATGAGTAACCGCGACGCTTCGTTAAATAACGGCGAGATGCTAAGCTCGAGTCTAATTAGTCTATGCAGCCTATCTACGAGCTCCGTGTTCCGCGATTCCACTAAAGTCTATCCTGTAGTTTGAATAACTGGCTGCGCTAGATTAGGTCTATGGCCTAAGTATTATAATCTTTAGTCCTACAAGTAAATATAGCTGCGAATAGCTAAATAATTTTCTTTAGAAAGCTACTGGGTCTTCTTCTTTCAGAAGGCCTCCATATAGAGAACAACAAGGCGAAAGGTATTTGCTGCATTCCGTGCGACAATGATTGTCCACTCACCATTGCTCTCACCATATTACCAGACGCCTGACCTCCGTTCTTACCGAATACGGATTTGTGGCTCGTGCCTACGTGCTATCGCAGTTAGCCAAAGCTTGGCTTGAACACCTTTCAACCTCTCGCTTCCCATCTCGTCGCGACTCAACATGCGTATCATGTTTGCTATCAGATTCTTACCGTGTTCGTGTAGCTTTTAGGTCGCATTCATACCAGTTATGCGCTATCAATAGCCACATTGCTCCGCTCCCAACATGCGGGGCCCCACCTTGCTGGCCTGGATTTCCATCCTCCCCCTGTCATTGGCCCAATGCCCAGTCTACACGAGATATTCATCCCAACGCCATCAACCTTTCTCGGCCGGAAAATATGAATTGTCATCCATGCGACCTATCCAGCCGTGTCGAACATTCTATAGCCACGAGGTCGAAGAGACGATCGAGAGGTTAAAGGATGTCATTGTCGATCCGGACCTGTTCCGCTTGTTCCAAAACACCTGGCCCAGCACATTGGACACCACAATCGCATGGCGAGGATGGTCGAATGCATCTGCTATCCTAAAAGATGGCCAAACTGAACCTACGGAAGAGGAGGAACTCACGTTCGTCATTACGGGCGATATAGAAGCCATGTGGCTCCGTGACTCAGCCAACCAACTCCAAGCCTACGTCAGCCTGCTCAAGCCCAACTCCAGCTTTGACAGTCTCGCCAGCGTCTTCCGCGGCGCTATCAATCTCCAAGCACGGTATATCTTGGAAAGCCCGTTCTGCAATGCCTTTCAGGCGCCCGACGAAGCTGGCGTTGTCCGGAAGAGCAGCATGAATAGCGACCAGATCACTCCTTATTTCGACTACTACAAGGTTTTCTCATGTCAGTGGGAGTTGGACTCCGTGGCGTCGTTTCTGCAACTCTCGGTTGATTATGTGACTGCAACACATGACTATGAGTTTTTCCAGAAGAGCTCGAATTGGACGAAAGCGGTGCAGACGATTCTGAGAACGGCGGAGAGTATGATGATTGATTCGTATGATGAGCAGGGAAATTGGCAACATACACCGTATACTTATTGCGCTCCTTATGGCGGTACGTAATCCGATGGATGGTCTGTCTTTGCACAAGCATGGCAGCCGCTTGCGTCTTGGGCAGAACATCTACCTTGCATCACTCTCCCTCTTCCGATACAAGGCTAACATTACGTAGGGTATGTTCACTTCTTGTTCCTCCTGGATTTGAGTACCTGTGATGTTCAAAATGCTATCCTTGAACCCTTACCCACACCTTCAACCCCGTTTTCCCACCTCATTTCGAGAAATAAACTAACTTACACTTAAAGAACTCCCATTAATAACTGCAACGGCTCTCCTCACCGCGGCAAGATAGGCCTAATCCGCTCCTTCCACCGCCCCAGCGACGACGCATGCATATACCAATACCTCATCCCCTCCAACATGATGTTCAGCTCCGCCCTCAACACCTCCTCCGTCATCATGGAGAAAATTTCGCCCCACACCTCAAACCTCACGTCCTGGATGCGCGCCATGTCGACCGGCATCAACCGCGGCATCATGGACCACGCCATCATCAACGACCCCAAGTACAGCAAAGTCTACGCCTTCGAGGTCGACGGCTATGGCAGCCACATCTCCATGGACGATCCCAACATCCCGTCTTTACTCTCCGCACCATTCCTCTCGTACACCACGCTACGTGACCCGATCTACCAAAACACCCGCCGCAAGATCCTCTCCCGCGATAACCCGTATTTCGCATGGGGTCCCGTCATTTCCGGCGTCGGGTCAATGCATACGCTGCCCGGACGCGTCTGGCCCATGGCGAATGTCATGACGATCCTGACTTCCGACGATGACGTGGAGATTATCCGGAATTTGAAAATGTTGCTGAGGAGTACGAATGGGCTGGGCTTGATGCATGAGAGCGTGGATGCGCATCATGACGCGGTGTATTCGCGGCCGTGGTTTAGTTGGGCGAATGGGCTTTTTGGTCAGGCGGTGCTGGATTTGGAGAAGAGGAAGAGGCATATTTTGGAGATGAGCTTTCAGTGATGAGAGGTTGAGGTTGAAGGGATTGGAGTCGACTAGGCTTTGTAGTATCGTCAAATACAATCTTGTCATGTTGACCGCTAATCACGCATCCTGACTGCCACTACTCCGCTTACAGGCTTAAGTGCATAGCCATTGCTGTGGCAAAAGTTTCTATCCAGCTTCCGCCCAACACTGAAGCACGCACTGAACGACCAAACATCTCTCTTCCCAACTTTAGAAATGCGCGAAGCGCTTGCTCACATAATAGTAACAGTCGCGACCGCGTATACGCCAGAAGTCGCTGAACTCCCAAGGTCCCCGCGGGCGTTTGACACAGTAACGGGGATGCGTGAACATACCTACTCGGCAGTAGATATCCTTTTGTTCACCAAAGGCCCCCAGTATCAGGCCCCAGGTGTGATGGCGGCTGTGAACAGCAAATCGTACTCCTGAGTATTTGTGTTCTCCTACTTCGCATAATGCGACGTTTGGTAAACTTATCCTAGGCATCCAACTGCCTCTGTATTCGTCCGAAGGCCCTTCCAGTTTTTGGACGCGATTGCAGAGGACCAAGAACCGTAACCAAGCAAATCCAGAGTGTAGGGCGAATGGTTTACCCTTTCCAGATAGTACAGATGCAACAGCGACCTGCAGAGTCGGGGGCTGTCTCTCTAACCACAGCTGTCCCGACGAGCTCGTTCAAAGGACTATAAGAGATTGTGACACGTCGTACAGAGCGCGTCTTCAATGCTCGAGCATAGGGGTACCGGTCGTATCCGCGATCGATGTAGCAAGGATCCAATGACCTGCGTTGTGATAATGGCATGCTGCTATCCTAAACGTCGGATATTCTGGAAGGTATTCACAAGTTGGATGGCGTGATGCCATCGTGGAAAGTTTGTGGTCGTGGTGGAAGAGATGTGAAAGGATGCACCCCTCTGCCACCAATTGCAAGGCCAGTCCAGCCCCGCCTTCCACAAACACAACGTCCCACGCACTGAAGTTGGTGTTGCGTGCCAAGAACACAATGCACGACTAGCAGACGGAGCTGATGGAAGGGTATGCACAACAACGTGGCGATGACACTTCACCACAGATCCTCCACTGTCTCGCGGCTTGATTGCATAAGAGGGCATAGAAAAGAGATTTCAGGCCGTGTTCAGCACGTTCCCCAAAGTCGCAAGCAAGAAGAGGCTATGATGAGACAAATTGTCATTATCTAGTATGCTATACACATGGTAGCGACATGCGTATAGGTCTTTCCTTATCTGGGATACTACTAACAACGACAATCATCCAAGATTGTGCAACATGACTGCAGATTGAAAGCCAACGTTCACACGGCTTGAGTTGAGCCTATTCTCTCTTGTCTCCTTGAACAGACCTTGTCACAGAGGACTTGAGACCTCATAGTGCAGTTGTTGTCGGTTCGTTGAATCTAAGTCTGTTTCTTGTTGGAGTGGGGTGTGTGGGTAATTTTGTGGATTTTGGGTTGTAATTTGGGCTTCGGGGATAAGTCGTGATCGAGGGTAAGTCGTGATTGGTGATATGGTGAAGGATCGGAAGCGACTGGAGGATTTCGGGCAATGCAAGGAATGCTGGCTGTAATGCTGAACGCTGGGAAATACTCGGGAAAAGTGCCGCATGTTTGGGTCGTCGGCCAGGTCTGGTCGTCGGGATTGCAAGAACATGTTGCCGCGGAATAGTTGGCGCGCGTGGTTCACTGTGGCAGACAGCTTGGGTCGTGCCTTTATGCTAACTGCTCGACCAAGAGCACTCAGCCAAAGATCCACTTGTGCCAAAAATGCCCGGCACTGTTGGTGGTTCCGACGAGCCCAGCCACAACGGCAATGCAAAGGGAAAGGACGAAAAGGAATAACGCAAGAACACGAACGGCCCACCCCGTTATGTCCACATGCTAGGCGCCATTTGCAATTGGCGGAGCACCCATGCGAGGGTCACCAGGTGGTAAACCGGGCACCTTCTGCGGCGGCGGATGGGGGTGGTGCTGACAGCCATGGTGACAGTGTTGCTGGGGCGGAAGATCGTCGTAATCGTCGTCGTAGTACTCGTCGTCCTGTGGGTCGAGCGAGCCGTCATCGGGACGTCGGTCGTAGCCACCCGGTGGAGGGTTTTGGGCATGTTGGGTGTTGTTCGCGTTGTTTTGTGCCTTCTTGCTCGCCTTCTTGCCCTTGCGGCCTTTCATCCTGGCCTTCTCCAACAAGCGACGCTTCTCGGCCAACCGCTTGCGCTCCTGCCGATCCTTCCTCTCGTACTGTCGAATCAGCGCCTTGGGCTTGTACCCAAAGATGTCTTCGAATTCGCAGAATTCGCAGATCCATGGATTCGTTGGCGGGTTGTGGAAGTTGGCATATTCCTGCTGCATGCGGCGCTTGCTTGCGGCGTGCTTGTACAGCTTCGAGACACTGCGCTTGGGTTTCGGTGGCGGCGGTGCCGGCTGTTGCTGCGGTGGAGGCTGGGCACCTTTCGGGGGAGGCGGGTTCCTGTTCGCAGGAGGGTGCGTGCCGTTCATCCTGGGACTTGTCTGGGTACCCTGCGTGGACACCATCGGCGCGTCAGGGCGAACGGGAGGGCGAGCCCGAGTGGGCTGTTGGTGGGGATGGGGCGCTGCGTTCGATGCAGGATACGCGCCAGGCGGCTGAGGGTACTGGCCATTTTCCTGACCAGGCCAAACCATTTTGTTTGCTGAGTCGGAGCCGCAGGTGAAGGTAAACTGTGTCTTGTTTGCGCTGTGCTTCGCGGCTTCCTGCTGCAGCAGGCTCACGTTTTCGTTGCCGTGAGGTGGCGGGGTTGCCTGCGCGTTGGCAATGGCTGTCGAGATGATGCCGCTTTGCTCCGGAGGTCCTAGACGGAAAACAAAGTTAGCGCACGGACTCTTTTAGGTATAAACGAGCGTAATTCCGAGGTGACACCATACGTTTGCTGCTTGCTTTGGCGTTGACGAGATTCGTCGAATTGCCCAGCACTCGCCGCTCTGAGCGCCCCGAAGCCGATCGTCCAAAGCGGCCTCTGCCTGCGCCCGAAATTCCTGTTCCCGAGATGGTCGTGTGCTGGGGCGTGGAAGGAGCGGACCCGTAGTAGCGTCCTGGCCCGTCCCCGTCGTCCATCGCTCCTGCGTCGTGGCCATGCGCGATGCCCATGCCTGCCAGATCCGCCGACAGAGTCGTGTGGTGTGACCCGTTGCTGCCCATGTTTGGAATCTTGCGCTTTTTCTTGTTGTTGGTGTTCTCAAACGAGTCGTACCCGTCCACTGAGGAAGCAGTCGAACCCGGCTTCTGATGGCCGCCTGCCACGCCAGCCGCAGACTTCCCAGACGGGTGCCTGCTGTACTGGTAGCTGGGGGACGACGGTATCGGTGCCCCGCGCTCGTCTTCCTCCTCCTCGCTCTCTACCTCGGAATGAGTGTGGCCGCAGTGGCAGGCATGGTGGTCACTCTCGCCCGTCCGCAGAGATCGACTGCCGCGCTCACTCGCCGAGTACGGGTAGTTGAAGAGCGGGCCTGACGAGGGAGGGTGTTGCGGAAACTCGATAGTCTCAGCCTGCTCGGGCGAGAGGCGGGCGCGCAGAGAGCGTCTGGGCAGAGGGCGAATGGGCCGGTCGGGGTACATGGAAGACGACGTGTCTGGGGAGGAGCGCAGCGGCGAAGAGCGGTTCCACTCGTAGCCTGCATAGGGGAGGAGGGATGTCAGATATGCGGAGAGCGCGGGAAACAGGCCCCAAGAGTACATGATGGTGTGTTTGGTGCAGGAGTGGTGCAGGAAACAAAAGTGTGAAGAGCGTGCCGTGGGATGCCCACAACGGCTTTCGCAACTTACCCGCAGTTGCCGCTGCCATGCTGGCAATGCTTCCTTCGACGACTACCCAACCTGTAGCCGTGCAGTTGCCAACTTCAATACAATTCCAAGATTGCGTGTATCGTGCCTGGCCGCCCTTATTAGCATCCACCATCAACATGCATCTACTGCCGGTTGTGCGCTCGATCGAGACATGTCGGTGTGTCTTGCTCAGACTATGCGGATCGAGAGCTATGGCATCTGGAGCTCTACGCACCTATTTGGGGGGTTGTGTGCGCCGCACGTGGGAAGCGGTACTGGTGCTGTTAGCGGACGTTAGAGCCCCTCCATTTCCTCGGTAGCTGACTGACATGATGCAGTGGATCCGCAGAACTGAGAATGCTGATATCCAACAACTCGGATGCCCAGCAACGAGCCTCGATCGCGATCGGAGAGGGTGTCGGCGGTGGTGGAAGGTGACGATACCCGAGAGCAGCGATACAGATTCGCCCACGCCAAGACACACGTAGTCGCAGTGATGTGGCCGTGATGCTCGCCAAACAGTCTGCTCAGCCGCTAGCACAAGTACAGACCGACAGGACAGTGTTCTGACATGGGCGGACTGTACAGAAGTACCAAGATGCAAGGAGAAGTTGAGCACGTCGACACAGGCCTGCATATCGGCCTCCCAAGTCATGGGTGACCGTGCTGGTGGTGCTTGCGCTAGCATCCAACAGGATTGGTAATGTCCCTGAGCCCATCAGCCTCACATGGCTCAAGGAGCTTGCCACGCTTCGATCATGTTCCATCCACCTTGACGCCTCTATCACCCATGGTACGACACTGTTCACGACGTCGTGTGCACCATATTGTCCTTGCCATCTCTCCGGGACAGGCTGTCAACAGCCTACTCGCCTCGGGTTTCGGATTGTTCCGACGGCACTGACGTGTCTCGACGCCGACTATGCTTCAAGCTGATGTACAACCGCGAATTCAAGACATGCTGCTCTGTGCCTGGTTTGCAAGCGGTGTGCAGCACTTTTCAACCCAGACATCAATCCAACAGTACCATACTACCGCCAACTCGACCATAACTGATAGTCAAATGCATGTTAACTATTAGCAAATATTGGAACTGAAGCACTCAGTTTGTAATCGGTCAACATCAAGTTCCCAGAACCATCCATTCACGGTCGCATCTACCATCGCCATGTCACGACCACAAGCTGTTCGGCGCGCGGACAAACCTGCGCCGATGTCCGACTGCTGCGTTCCTGCATATATTGGACATCTGCTGACCCCGCGTTCGCGCGTCTTCCAAGCAACGGCGCTACCATCCAATGCTTCATGAGACGACACAATGGATCACAGTCGCGATCCCTGTCCATGGGTAGCTCTTAGCGACTTCGGTGGCGCCTTCTGCATGGGCGTGAGTAAACCTAATCGATATCGTCAGAGCGTGGACTGGCTACGTCACTCTTGATGCTTCAGCGCTAACTCCTTACAGGCCATCGGTGGGGCTGTTTGGCATGGAGTTAAAGGATTTCGGTATGCTACTTCATCTCTCCGATGACCTAGTCCGAGTGTGACGTGCGGCTAGCAATTCTCCTCATGGCGAACGAGGCATCGGTGCAGTTACAGCTGTGAAAGCCAGAGCTCCCGTCCTCGGCGGCAACTTTGGAGTGTGGGGTGGTCTATTCTCAACATTTGACTGCGCTGTTAAAGGTATCAGGTATGTAGCGTCCTAAAGCCAACTCTAACATCCCGAAAACACGACGTCCTGATGTGCGCGCAGAAAGAAAGAGGATCCCTGGAATGCCATCATTGGCGGCTTTATGACTGGCGGGGCCCTCGCAGTGCGAGGCGGAGCGAAAGCCATGCGAAACAATGCTATCGGATGCGCTGTCCTGCTGGCCGTCATTGAGGGCGTTGGCATAGCCTTTGGACGGATGATGGCTGAAAACACTCGGCTCGAACCACCGCCTCCCCCTCCACAGGCTGCATGAAAGCACGATGCACAAGAACGGAACCTATGAGGAGATATGATACCCAGAATGTGTGGAACTCGGGTCCTGTGGCTGTCGCCGTGAGTGTCAGACATTGTCCACTATGTACAGTGAAGGCAAGCGACGTTATATGCGTGTTGCGTTGCGACTTGCCTAGTTGGGGCTGATGAAAGACTGTGCCGTGGATGAAGAACTTACATGACGTGTTAAGACGAGTGTAGGATGGACCCAGCCGTTGAGCGGAGCCCAAATGGCTGCTCGGCAACTGTAGGTCTTCAACGACTGTCTCTCTCTTCTTTGCCTCTGGCTACCTTGGGCCGGACTATATGCATGACCCTAGTCTCCTTCTGTGCTCCGCGCAATGCAACTTCGCGAAGAATCGCAGGCCATTGTGAGGAGACGGTCAATTATCTCCTCAGCTTCTAGACGCAACATAGCTCATCACAGGAAATGCTGCATTGGAATTGATCGAAGTAAGTTCGTCCTTCTCCGACCAGAACCAATAAGGAACGTTCATGCACGGATGAACGGACTCGGGGCCTCCGACATTTGATCCTCTATCGGCTTTCGGCTCGACATCCCTCGTACCGGTGAGAAGCTGTGCAACAAGCGAAGGCGGACTACAAGGCTTCCAACGACGTTGTCGCTACGCCAAGCCACCTGTACCACCCCACCAATTACATGTGCATGCCTCGTGTACCTTAGGTTTCTGAAGCTGGAGGCGCTCGCGGCTGCATTTAGGGTGCGTGCAATGTGCACCGCCATGGCGCTGACAGCGGGAGTTGGTGTACAGCGATACGAGTAATGTTGGTGGCATCGAAGGTTAGCGGTCCAGACAATTGCCTTGCTTCCTTCAAACCGGCCGTTACTTGACAGCTAGCACCAGTCGAGCCCTACGCGGTCTACACTCACTTCTATCGTACAATAACTCCGTGAACAACGTCAAAGACCCGAGTAGGTCGGGCGCATTTTCGAAGCAGACAACGAACTAGACGCTACTACTTAGTGGTTGCAACTGCGTTCAGCGCGCGAGGTCCTCCAGAGCCAACGTCGAGGTAACGAGGCTGGCGTCAATGAGACCCGGTTTGTCTAGCTACTAGATATATCGCTCTCGCCTGCCCCAAATATTTCGCACAATCATAGCTTTTGGCCAGCCTTGTCAACTTTTTAGCTTCTTTTCTCACAACCGCACCTTCACTTGATCAATATCGGCCGCACACTACACCTATCCGCGTACCTAGGCACTTCCGACAGGTGCGCTCTCTCACCGTAACATACAGCCTAGCACATGAACTGCAACCAAACCGTGGCACACCGATAAGTCCAAGTTCACCCGCACCATAGATCTCCCAGCACATACGAACGAACTCAAGTGTCCTCAACCATCAATCTCCTCAACGCGAAAATGAGTGTCTCAGACATGTACTCTGTCGACCCCACCACACCAGTCTACTCGGACTACACGAGCGCTCCCACTCCCGACTATACTACTGCTGGTGAACCGCCTGCCAATTGGCGCGACACCTGCACCCCGGCGCTTTGTGGTTTCCAGTATGCATACTTCCAATACGTACCCACCAAGAGTGCGAACATGGCTTTCGCCGTGATGTTCGGCATCTCCGCGCTTGCTTTTCTTGGACAAGGTATTATGGGCAAGAGATGGCTGGGTTTCACGATCGCTATGGTGTCCGGATGCGTCCTCGAAGTCATCGGTTACGCTGGACGTGTCATGGCGGCCGATCAACTCTATTATGAGGTAAGTCTAACAGATTATAAGGACAGCGAGTGTGTGTGGTGACGGCGACTCGAGCTGACGTGCTCCAGACTCCCTTCCTCATTCAGATCGTCTGTTTGACCATCGCTCCTGCCTTCCTTGCCGCGGGCATCTACCTCTGCCTCTCGCGCATCGTCGTTACCTTCGGCGCCGAAAACTCCCGCATTTCAGCCCGTGCCTACCCTCGGATCTTCATCCCGTGCGACTTCCTCTCCCTTGTCCTCCAGGCGGCAGGTGGTGGCATAGCTTCGGTCAAGACCCAAAATGATGAGGACCCAGCCCTCGGCAACCACATCATGATTGCCGGTCTCTCGGTCCAAGTGGCTACGCTCCTCATATTCATCCTACTCGCTCTCGACTTCGCCTTTCGCACGATGCGCCGCACCTCTCGGCTGGGTGCTCAGAACGCGCTGGATCCTCGCCACGCCAAACTACGCAAGAGCTGGATGTTCAAAGGCTTCTTAGTGGCATTATCTCTGTCCACACTGTGCATCTTTACACGTTGCGTATACCGTGTTGCTGAACTGAGCGAGGGCTGGACTGGGCATTTGATGAGTAAGCAGAACTACTTTATTGGCCTGGAAGGTGCTGTCATTGTCGTGGCGGTATTCTTACTGAACATGTTTCACCCTGGGTTCTGCTTCAGAGGCTTTGGATATGAAAGTCAACACTGCAGAGGCGGGAGGACGGACTTGGTATGGAGGTAAGAAGAAGAACGCGGTGTTAGTCCAGGAGCGAAGCGTGGAGGTGTCGAAGGAGAGCATCTGAGGAAGATGGACTTTGGTGGTCACAAGAGTTAGTAAGGAGTCATTGATGGGGGCTAGTCTGAGCTTGAGAGACTGCTACGAGGGGGTTGTATACAGCAAGTGGGCTGGAATAACGACAATGATAGTCGAGCACGAAAAAGAAATTAGAAGACGAAGAAGCTCGTGCTACACAGCGCTAGAGAGAACAAACCGACTTGGTGACCATTATCATTGTGGAGGCGTCGTTGCAGAGATGTATATATCGTTACTCTCACTGCTGTGTCATTTCGTCTGTAGACTTTCAAGGAAGGTACTGTCATATCGCCTTCAATAGAGCACTGTCTCTTAGCAAGCTAGGAGTCGAAAAACACTACCCAAGCGCTTTATTGGTGAGTTTCAAGTGGAATTATCAAGGCCGTTGTTGTGGACGTGGTACATTGTGTGGTGAGTCTGCTGTCACCTCCACAACCCAAAAGCTCGCCAGGGGCATTTCAGCACACTGCGGGAGCCCAGTAACTATCTGAAATAACTCTGCTAGTTCTCGAGAGCCTATTCGCATTTTCTTGCAGTAGTTCTTGCAAATTGACGCTACCTTGGCAAGGCTAAGTGTCTCCTTCACCTGCCCTTTTCACTGCGTACAACCGACGCCACCCCGCTACTTCCCGCGCACAATTACCTCGCCAAATTGTAGCCTGACCCACTTCAGTACACTCGGTCATACAACCTTTTCGCACCTGTAGTCTCCAACCTACTACAACGCGATCCGCTCAACCACACTTGCACACAGCGAACCTCTCTGTAGCCAGCAACACCGACTATAACACCACCATGAATCAAGCCGAAGATGTCGAAGTCATCCTTGGCCACAAGCGCCGCTACAAGTTCCACTCTGGAACTTTAGCGCGCAACTCTACTCTCTTCGCGGACATGCTCACCGAGCCCAACGCGGCAAAGTTGAGCAACCGCGCCAGGAATGCTGGCATCAAGGTCCGCTGGATGATTGAGCTCACCAAGCTGCCTTCTCAAGGGGATCCTGCCGGTCGCCTAGAACTCGTGGTATGTGTTGACCCCGCCTGGAGTACATCGGTGCACTTTCACGCGTCGCACTTGTCACTGACACGCCCACCTGAAGGAACTCACTTCTACCGGCGAGCGTGCTGATGGCCGCGCTGGGATGATCGTAAACGAGAATGGTCGCATCCCTCAGGCTCACAAGGCCATGGCGCACTACGAAGCCATCTTCTATGCGTTCTACAACAAAGAGATCACCATCGACGACACCGACATGTCCGCCGCACTGTCGGACTGCTACCAGCTACTACAGATCTCGGATTACCTTGGCTGTACCGGCCTGATCTCCAAGCCCATTGAAGTCGCTCTCCTCAAACACGGCCAGGATTTATTCCGCGCCATCCAGGGTGCACCATATGCCTGGGTGGAGATGGCGTACCGCATTCGTAGTGATATGGTCTTCAAGGAGTGCATGATCCACCTCGTCGGTAACTGGAAGATCATTAAGACCAAACAGCACCTCAACGATCAGCTACGAGAAGTCCCCGGACTCCGCGCGCTTATTGAGAAGTACCACCGCACTCTGCTCCAGCAGTGTAAAAACCTCGAGCTTGGCGTCATGTCACTCTACCCCGGAGATATTCGTCTCCCCGTCGATGACCTCCCCATCAAGCGCGAAGCCTACGCCAAGGACATCCTGGTCTGGATGGCACTTACTTTCTTCCGCCACTGGATCGGCCAGCGCCTCATCATGGAGAAGGGCCGTCATTCTCTCGACTGCGGCTACGAACTCTACAAGCAGATTGGCACCGCGGGCGAGGCGTACATGGACAAGTCTGTCATCAACCAGTTCCACACCAAGTTCCCCATGACTAAGAAGGCTATGAACGTGTGCGAGAATCATCTCCTCGAGATCAAGGAATGCATGAAGGGCGTGGTCGATCAACACAAGATCCTCAAGTCAACATGCCAACTCGACGTCAATCGCTTCCCAGTCAACTACCTGACCTGCACGGACTTCAAGCGCCAGGACTTCCCGTGGCTCAAGGGCGATGAGGCTCAACGTGTTGTACCGGCGAAGCGCGAGTACAAGCCTGGTGGCAACGAGATTGCGCGCCAGAACCTCGAGACTACCAAGCGCTACCAGGAGCAGGAGCGTAGTCTGAGCGTCGAGGATAGGGAAGATGAGGATGACGAGTTTGACGACGACGAGGATATGGGTGAGGAGTCTGGACCGCAGAAGCGCGCGAGGGTCGCCTAGGATCAGGCCCCGCCTGTTAAGCGGTCTGAGCCGTGTCCGTGGGCGGGGGAACTGTGCGTTGCACCGTGCGAGTGTGAAGAAAGAATGGCGAGGACCGCGGTTTAATGGGTGGTACGTTGATGTGGAGTTAAGGCGTCAGGCGTTTTGGCGTAAAGTTTGCATAGAGAGATTGCTACTTGTCGGCACCAGAACGACGATTTGGATGCGGAGCGAGCGACACTGCATATCTGCGACGGTCTTTGGTAGGCTTTCAAGTCAGCATAGTCAGTGCAGTAATCTCAGCCTATAATCATGCTTTCCCACCCAGCTCTCCACATGAACTTGTGGTCATAAAAGGTCACCGGACGCATAGAAGCATAGTATGAACAGAATGAAAATGTGCTTTATACAGTTGCTTCTGTCGGCCGGCAAGTCTCGCCCGGGATCGCATCCTCGACACTCCATACGCGTTCTTAGTCTTCGCGCTGGTGATCATATCTGAGCCTTCCCTTGCGATAGCTCCTCACTCAGTCACCCTGACTTCCCGCATATCCTACTCGTCATCGAACCCTGTCGGCCTCGGCCGCGCTCCTTTCGGTACTGCACACCGTCAGCCGCCATATCCACAACCCCAAATCCGTTCATTGCCCTTCATCCACCAGCTGGCATAATCGCAGCCCCCGTCGTCCCTCCATTCATCTCCACGTACCTGGATAAGTCATCGGGATCTTGGGAATTTGCTCGTGCCCCATATATCTCCGTATCGGCGGCACCGTCACCATCAGAACCGGTCCTGCGCAGCCCACGACAATCGAGTAGAAGTACGCCGGCTTATTGATGGACGCCCATTTGAGATAGCGCAGTGGCTGCTTGAAGAAGAAGGGCGCGGGTGGTACGCCGGACATGGTTGCTGTGCTTGACCAACGTCAGCGGTCGTGCTAGGAGGGTATGAGCTAGACGTACAGTGTGCGCGATCGTCCTTGGTACGACTGTAGGTTGTCAAATGGACTCAATGCCTCTCCAATCGCTCGATCTCGTCGTCGTGAATGTCGTGAAGTCGGCCGCTTCTCCAAGCTCCAATCCCACAAGCCAATCGGCGTCAGGCGATTCTCCGGCGCCGAGTCTTGGCATTGATACGTCTCCAGAACGCGCGCCCATGCATCACGACCTCGAGACAAGTTCAATTCTTCAAACACCACAAGATGCGGTGGTTATTCTCTTCTACTTTGGTGCTGGTGTGGACGGCGGTGGTGGCTGCGAAGAGCTTTACGGGAAGTAGGTTGTTGGTTGTGCTGGAGGAGCAGAGCGAGAGGGAGAAGTATAGTGTGTTTTTTGAGGATTTGACATGTAAGTTGTAATTCTAAATTCTGAGGAGTCTAGAATGGTTTGGAGATGCCATTCTGGGCTTTGCAGTCTGATGTGACTGCGATTGGGTTCACAGGTTAGCTCTCGAGTCCAAGGCCACGCAAGCTTCGAAGATGCTGCGTTAGAGCTCCTGCGCATCTTACTCAGCATATGCTCAGAATTTCGGTAGATATTAGCATATGCGCTATGCTGACATTGACATCACAGCTCGAGGATTCTCAACAACCGTCGAATTACCAAAAGCCGATAAGCTATCACTCTTCAGACATGGCGAGCGAGCATACGACCACGTTCTTCTCTTGCCCGCGAAATCGAAAGGCCTCGGTCCTGCATTTACCGCAAACAACATACTTGAGTTCCTGAAGCTGGAAGGAAACGTCCTCGTTGCGCTCTCGAGCGAATCTGCAACCCCGACGGCTGTCCAGTCAGCGCTCCTCGAACTCGACATTAGCATTCCAGGAGATAAAGGCGCGGTTGTAGTGGATCACTTCAACTACGATTCGTCGTCTGCGGCAGACACACATGATGTTCTTCTGCTCCAAAGCCCTGGTGCGCTTCGGCCGGACGTCAAGAACTACTTTGGAGGGGAGGGATACATTGCGGTACCGCGTGCCGTTGGCCAGGTCCTCGGAAACGATTCGCCGCTGCTCTCGCCAATTCTTCGCGCGCCGAGCACAGCATACAGCTACAATCCCAAAGACGAGGCTGAGGTTGTCGAGGATCCCTTTGCGGTTGGCGAGCAGCTGAATTTGATCTCGACGGTACAAGCCAACAACGCCGCGCGTCTCACAGTTGTTGGATCGGCCGAAATGCTGCAGAACAAGTGGTTCGCAGAGACCGCGAAGCTCGGTAGCAAGTCTATCAAGACCGCCAACCGCGAGTTCGCACACCAGCTTTCTGCCTGGACGTTCAAGGAGACTGGTGTGTTGAAAGTGGGCAAGGTCATCCACTACCAGGATGAGGGCAAGAGCAAGAAGATGAACACGAGCGTTGCGATTCCAGAGAACAACCCCACCATCTACCGCGTTAAGAGCGACGTTGTAAGTTACACCACCCTCTTCTGGCCGTGTTGCACCACTGACACTGCTCAGCACTTCCAAGTCGAGATCTCGGAATACTCGAACGACCGCCTCGTTCCCTTCGTCCCCGCCGCCAACGATAATATCCAGCTCGAGTTCAGCATGCTCTCTCCCTTCCAGCGCCTCAACCTCTCTCCCATCGCACAGACCGCAAACTCCACCATTTTCGGTGTCGCATTCAAGACGCCGGATCAGCACGGCATCTTCAATTTCCGCATCAACTACCGCCGCCCGTTCCTCACGAATATCGATGAGAAGAGACAAGTCACGGTCAGACACTTTGCGCATGATGAGTGGCCAAGGAGTTGGCAGATCAGTGGTGCGTGGGTCTGGATCGGTGGCATTTGGATCACCGTAGCCGGGTGGTTGGCGTTTGTGGCACTGTGGTTGTACAGTGCGCCAACGGAGAGGAGTGTGAAGAAGACGCAGTAAATGGCATCGGTACGAAGAGGAGGGATGAGAAGACATGTGACGGCAGCGGAGAGAACGCTGTCAAATAGCAATGAGTACTCGGCTAGGCAATTGGTGGTATGTACATTAGGGAGTTTCTTGGGATGACGGATTAGAAAGCTTTCCATATCTAAGCCGAAACCTACGCGAACACTTACATCATGTGGCCTTTCCCATTAGCCAGGTCCCGTGATCGCGTAACCGTTCTTTTGCTCATGTCCGCTACCGACGACATGCTCTGCTTGGGGCCACAGACGGCCTGAAAGTTCAAGCTTCGATACGCGCCGCCCACCACGTCCGTAACTGGTCTTCACGGCAGCTTACATGTTTATGGCGCGGATGGCGGGTCGGGCGCAATTCTTCTTGCAGCTCAGGTGTCTGCACAAGACATCGTGTGGGGGACGAAGTCGCTGCCGCTCAGAGACCGAGAGATGTGAGACTTGTAGATGTTGGAACTGGTGGTATGTTTACCGTTGTGTGTGTGTAGCTGCTGGTCGTACGCACAGCTGCATATGTTGCCAGTATTTCAAGTGTTGCTGGTCTCGTGTGTGTCGCTGGTCTTGCCCACATCTCTCGACTTGCACATGTTTTCCGATTTCAGAAGATGAACCTCTTTGTCAAAAGACCTCAAGTTCAGATCTCTTCAAGCCGGCTTTCTTTTGATTCGCGAGGGGACCTCGTTTCACATGAAGCAGCAGAGTGGCATGTACTCCTCTGTCCTCTGTCAAATTATCCGTATACGAACGGGAGGCTGCTGCCTCAAGGTGGTGTAGTGTTGCTCCCAGGGTCCGCCGGGCTCATCAATGATCGCAGCCTCATTGATCAGCTCGAACGCTGGCCCTTGGCGACGGAGAACGAAAGGGTCCCGGCCACCGTATAAGATCCATAACTCATCACCAGCCGAGGCGGCACACGATGTCTCGACCCTGTAGCCTCGAACGGTCTGAAAAATCAAGTATGACTCCGACGTTTCCGGTTCCACGTCTTCTGCTGTGAGTGTATCCACGAGAAGGCCAGAAATTTCCAGCACTGTTCCACCTTCGAAGAAAGAGGCATCCGCAACACTGCCTGGCCAGCGGACCCTGGTGTACATGGTATCTAGTTTGGTTTGCAACCGAAAACCTGACGGTTTTGACGCCCAGTCGGGTACCCAAGATGGGAGACGTATGGATGTTCCGTGAGCGCGCACATCTTTCTGATAAAGGACGCGAAGACGACGATCGTGACTTATTATCTTGCGGGTCATCTCGGTGAAGACCTCCTCAAGCGTAGTCTGCGGGCTGTAGTCAATCACGAGACCGTAATTGTCATGAGCGATTCCAAGAAAAGCATAAACGTGGTCCCTTGCATCGCTAGCCTCGCGGTATAGTGAATGCCAAAGCATGGTCAAAATATTCGTCGATCCTTGCTCTTCTCGTACTTCTTTCTCTTCGAGGAGCGTAGTAGCCCAGAAATTGGAAGTCAGAAACACTGCCCAGTGATCGCAAAACTTACTAAATGTGCAGTAATTTGGAGCCTCTTTGTTGGAAAAACATTCTATCTTGAGATATTCTGCATCGTTAAAAAGATCAAATCCAGAGGTGCAGAGCAGCGCGTGTACCTCGGTGAGGTCACTTGCAGGCACGGATTGACCACCGTAAAGAAAAGTGGCATTAGTCGCGGACATGTACTCTTGAAAGGTCTACTTGAAATAAGGCACCAAAAGGTTAGCACTGATCCTTATCGGCTCTTGGATTGAACACTCACCCACACTCTGGTCCACCATGGTTGCTTGAACATTTGCAAGACTTCTACCCATATGCTTTCAAAATTCTGATCGCGCATTTGGGACCAAAAGAAGCGCGTGAGGGGACTGTCTATGCCAACCGGCTTCCGTTTATACGCTTTGATGTGACCGACGTCCTTTGGCAGGTGTTCATATACTTCTTTGATCCAGGGGATAGCAGGCCCGCCGCGTTGCTTTTCGGTAGACAAGGCAACGATGACCTCGTGAGCCATCTCGTATATTTTGTGCATGAAGCTGACCTGATGTGCGCGTTCCAATGGGTCACTTTGGTTGATACATATCTGGTCGGCCCACACAGTGGCTTCGACGTCTCCATGTTTTTCGGAGCGGTAGCGATAGGTCTCCTCCAGAGCGTGCGCCAGATTAGCGAACGCGTTGAATGGCTGTCCATCGACTCGCAATAGCCGAGTGTCGTGGGCATCTCCTGCACAGTAAGAAATGGCCGAGAATGTACCAAGTGCTTCCGCCAAACTTATCTCGTCCGTGAGTCGACACTGAAGCTGCCCGAAAGTGTCTATTGAAACCTTGAGAAGACGGATGGAATTGGTGTCATTATCGAGCGGCCGGTAAGGCTGGCGCGCGTAGAATGCGAAATTAGCAGGAGAATAAAAATTGTCAGTTTGTGGAGGCGTGTCTGCTGGACCTGTTACTGAAGTCATGTTGTGCTGTAGAAGTATTCGACACGATGTACTGGAAGATGTGATGGATGAACTCTGCCCATGGCGGGCTGATGGTGCTTGAGATTATCGAGTGGCTGCGCCTCCGCCACTCCAGGTGGGGTGCGGTGCATACGCTTCCTCAGCCTGCCGACATGGCTGCTTGGTAAAAAGCAAGATGAACCAGGGACCGAATTTCAAGGTAAGGAGAAGGGTACCTAGAAAGGAAGCTAGTCCTAACAGCGAATGCTAGCGCAGTCAATCAGCGCCGCACATTTACACAGCACGTGACAGCCTTATGCTCTTTTCACCAGCCTTGTCGTTTTCTTTAACCTCTGCAATTGCGCAAGCCTGCAGTATATTGTTCCTCTGAGCATCGTGTTCCTTTCATTTTCGTATGCCTTAGTAATGCGAATGCGCGGTTCTAAATTATTTTCTTGCCATGCCACTGCTTACAACTTCACCTTTTCCGTCCTGACGGTGCCTCTCTGTCTGATATAAGCTCATCGTAGATGCCTGTCGCATATAGTACGATGGTGGCTATAGAAAGGAGTTCGTCCAATATATTGCGGCTTCAATCAAAACCACGCATCGCCGATGCAACCAACAGTCGATGTCTGAGCACCTTCAATGTAACTGGCATAGTCCGGTCAGAAGCTGAAATATCGCGAGTGCCCTAGCAGGCGTAGTTCGTCAAAACTGGCATCTTAATTTCTAAGTACGTCTGCGTCCCCAGAATCCTCACGTACAAATCCTCCACCCTTACCAGTCAAGGAAGTAATCGATGCCGTCAGCTAGTGCATTTCCGCCCACGGCCGCATGATAGCTGAACGGATACTCATGCAACTCGATGTCTCTCAAGCGAGGACTATCCTTCAGCTGGTCGTATAGGCGGGCGACCAAATCTTCCGTCTTCAGCGCAGCAAGGAACGCTTTTCTTGTCTCGTATGCCTCTTGTGTCTCGGTTCTCCTTTTGGTAGGATACTGCTCAGGGCTACCATAGCTAAGCTGCAATGCCGGTTTGGTGGTTCCGTTTGACTGGACGGCGTTGTAAAGCGGGCTACTATTACTGAATATATATTCGTTGTTCCAGATCAAATACGGCGATGCGCTAAGGTAAACGTCGAAGAGATCTGGGCGCACGAGGAGCGAATAGAGGACAAAGAGGCCGCCAAATGAGTGTCCGTAAAGACCATCGCGGTGGAATTCGACGTTCGGGAAGTAGCTGTGAATCCAAGGTCGAAGAACAGTATCGAGGAAAGTGATGAAGGCTTGACCGCCGGATGGAACACCTGGTGCATCCTGTTGTGGAGGGCAAGTTGCACAGACAGGCATTTGGTAATCGTAGAATCGACCATTGGAGTACGGCGAATCGGGTTGGAGATCGGAATAGCCAATGCTTACAACGATCGTATCTGGTTGATTAAAGTCAACAGGCCGACGCTTGCGGAAGGCTTCTGTGGCGGTTTGAGCTAGGGCGTTGCCATCGAGAACATATCTATGCAATTGTAAATAGGGTCTTCGCCTAGAGATAGCCCCAACGCAGATGCACACGGACGCGGAAAGATATGTGACGCAATACGGGAGGCGGCTTACAAAGTTTCAACGGTGCTGTCGACATCCCTAGTTGTCCAGTTCAATGGCCAGGAGACCTGGACTTGATACTCCCAGGTACCATTAGAGACATTCCAGTATGCGATATTGGGGAGAACAGTAGCCGGAAACGCCTCAACGAGGGGATGAAACGACCAATTGCCAACTGAAGATAAGCTGGACATGGTTAACGAAATTCCAATTGCCTATTTCTTTAAACACTGGTTCAAGGCGACGGGTTTTTGCGAAACCTTGTGAGCCTGGAAATACCGGTGCGTCGGCTCGCTATTTCAATGAACCACTCTCCTCCAACGGTGTGCTCCCCGAAGAGCGGTGAAGCAGGCCAGAACAGTGCGAACCGTCCTTTGGGGTGAGATGATTCGCTTGTCACACACGTTTCGGGCGGGAACAGCAGCTGGCGTGCGCATTTGTCCAGGGACCGCCCCCAAGATACTTAGCATAGAAGCAGTAAGCTATAAAGTGTTCTAAGGATTGACGCCTCGGCACTTAGCCGCATCTCTAACGTAGTTCAAGTTAGTTCCCGTTCACGTACTGACGACCACGAGGTCGCTAGCGCTCGAGAACCACAGTGGCGGTCCTTGTCTAGGACTTTTCGATATCAGCGTGCAGCGAGAGCGAGTCCACGCTGCGTGCATGTGAGTCAAAGCTGACGAGTGGAAAAGCGAATGCGAATGCGCGCGGTAATTCGGGCTAAATTGAGGGGAAGGCTGCAGCCCTCGCTTGCAGCACAGGCGGCGTATTGATGCCGACGGTCAACGTTTGGCGACATGTTCGCGATCTCCTCGAACAAGTATCAAGAGAGTGGCGGAGCGCAGCTGGAGGTGCAAAGTGCAGGGAAATGCAGGAACGACAGGATGGAATTCCATCGTAAGAGCGAATGAGAAAATAGGTGTGCTGGAAAGAGAAATACACCGAGGAGTAGACCAAGTCATTGGTGCATGGCAACAGGCCTCATCCAGCATGAGCGGCTGACAGGCTGTGCTAGGTATGCACATGGTCGAAGGATTGCATATAGCGCTGTCGCTTTGACGGTTGAGACAGGTAGGTGGTCGTATCTCTGCTGTCGCCGAGTCATATCACCTTGACATCTCCATCATCGACTCTCTGATTCCAGTCATCTTCGTCAAAGGCATTGTCTTAATCGAAACGTCAGGGTGGGCTTTCGGGGAGTGCAAGGTCTGACAAAAAGAAGAGGCTGTAGTGATAATAAAGAAAATGTTGAGGAGGGAGGAACGGCCCGTGGCTAAGGACACCAACCTTAAAAGGGACACGCTACGAAGGACACCGATCTTCGTGGCCAGTGCACCAACATCGGTGCATAGGGTTGTGGTTATACAATATACCATTTCTGTATATACGGTATA
>TARA_R110002003_G_scaffold68_15_pt1 | contig 25783 bp, 28 predicted proteins | sample TARA_R110002003 | Tara Oceans TARA_R110002003 (sample SAMEA4396441) | marine metagenome | biome: Westerlies Biome; feature: [SRF] surface water layer (ENVO:00010504); material: water (ENVO:00002006), including particulate matter (ENVO:01000060) such as... | depth 5 m
CCGAATCCCCCATCCTAATCTCCTATCCCAATCTACCATCCCCACCCCTTCCCCTCCCGCTGAACACAATTACAAGCGCCCCATCCTTCCTAGATCTCGCCTGCCTACACTACTAACCCATCTCCCCTGTCTTGATCAACACTTCTCACACAACCACCGCGCTATGATGCGCTGGGTACGCCTGCATATCCTGCTCAGCTCACAAAACAGCCAGTTGTCTGTGTTATACTCATCCCCCAGCCCACGATCGCGACATACCGGACTCGCATATCTCCTATCTCCACGACCTCGTAGTATCCGCGCCCAAGTCCGCGCCCAAGTTCGCATGTAGTATACTGTACTGGTACGTGGTATGCGGTATCGATCTCGCATCGTTCGTGCTTGAGCGCTGGAGCGCGATTTCACGACTCATGATATGCCATTCAGAATATCCCTTTTCATGTATTTGCTTGCTTGGTAGCTTGGTAGGCATGACTTACGACGACTTGACATGCAACGCAATGGAATTAGACGGCATCGCTGTGTTGGCTTGGATTGTGGATTGGATAGTCCTTGGTACTTATCCCGCGCATTGCGGTCTGATAAGACAACGCACTGAAGATGTATTGAGATATGAACCGGTGCAGCTGTTTGGGTTTGCGTTGCAGTTTATATGTGCATGTGCATGTGCATGGGTATGGGTATGGGTGTTCAAGCCCAAGTCGACGTAGACTAGACGGCGTTGATACTTCGTACCTATGCAGATGCGTTTTGGCGCGGGGTTGAAGTGTGTATGTGTGTGTATGTGTGTGTCGAGAAATTTTTTAGGCCAGGCTACCTACAGACTGGGCTGGGTAGCTATAGGCTGTGTGGCCATGGTCCTATGGGCGCGTGTGTAGGCAGTGCAGGTGCTCTCGTCTTTGGATAAATGTGTGTGTAGATTAGTACAGCAACAGTGTACTTTCCAATCAAGACAGCCCAGCCCAAGGCAAGTCAAGTCGAGTCGGTGCGAAATCATACCGGGCGAGGAAAGAGGGATCGATATCTCGTTGGCGCGTGGTGAGACGCTGTTTGAGCTCCGCGCTACTGTTTTAACGAAGGGCGTTTGTTGGAGGTACGTGGAAACAGTGTGATTCTTGTGACGCGGTGTGGGGGTTTGATTTCTGGGGTTGGAGCGGGAGGCGGATGGGATGGGATGGAGTGGAAGGAGTGGTTTATTTGCGCTTGTCAAGGGCGCTGTGGGATTCAGTTGGGTCTACATGTACGCTCGAACAAGTGCTCGGGAGCCTTTTTGATGGGAAGATCAAGTGAGATGTATAACGGCTCGAGTCGTCCTAGATACATCCCCGATAGTACACTTCATACTTCACACTCCACGCATTATACCTCCTCTCCTCTCCTCCCCATCCCAATCCCCAATTACTTACTGACAGTCCTACCCACACCCTCTCCTCCCCCATCCCTCTCTCTTCCCCCTGTCACAACGCCAACCCTACCCTACCCTAGCCACCTCAGCCCCTTCCCATCCCATCCCATCCCATCCCAATCCAAGCACCACGCCCTTCGCACACATCCACATCCCCACCCGACATACACCCCGCCCTTCCCCTCCCTCTTAATCGCACCCTCCTCTCCCGTCTCAATAACCTAAACCGTCCATAGAAAGTCTTGTACGAAGTACCATTACCCCCGGTCAAAAACACACACACGCACATGACGGTGGCGAGAAGGATTGGGAAAGGAGTTTGAAGGAGATGGTGAGGGGCGGTGGGGAGGTGGAGGTGTGTTGGCGAGGTTGGTAGTAAGGTAGGATTGCGGGTACTCATAGGGACGGTGTGTATGCGAGACAAGCTAGATACTCTAGATACACTAGATACTCTGAATTGAGTTAAAATGGAAAGAAACGTGTAGCCGCCTTTGCTGCTGCTCGTCATCCCAAGTGCAGTGCAGTGCAGCTTCTCGTGTAAACATCGGAAGGAGTAGATAGGACATCCATGCATCCGCTTTGTTCCTTTTGGGTGTGTGCACGAAGCGTTCCTCACATCTCCTCCTTCGAGCCGGGTGTTTCGTGCACAAGCGTGACTTGGTGTGCCTGAGTGATAGAGGGTGCGTGGATTGGTGCTGTTACAAGGCATGGGATGTGGCATGATGTTGTGCGGTGGGTTGCGTTCTGCGCTTACGGGAACTTTGCAGTCTTGACGAGCCGAGGCGTCACCAAGTTGTGTCGTGCGGTATTAGAAGGTATTAAAAGTCCTTGCTAGCAAATGTAGAAAGTCTCGGTGAATCACTGACGCACCTACAACAAAGCCGTGTAACACGCCTTTTACCACTGCGAGTTCGTCTCGATCGAGAATACTCGAATATGTGGGTTTAGATCGCTGTCTCTTCTCTTCGTTTTACTACAAGCCGCCTCTCATGCTTCAAGCAGCTCCCATTGTCTCTCTTTGCAAGATATACACATATTATACACACTTCCCCACCTTCCTTCTATTCCCTCTCTACATTCCCCTCGCCTCCAAAAACCGCTGTACCTCTGGCTTGCAATGGCCCTTGACCACGACATGTTTGGTCAAATCATTGATTTTCACATCCTCGTTCTTCTTGTTCAGATAGACGCGCAACTCGTCCCTCAGCGCCGACAAGTCCCCGGTGATCTTGCGCACGGTAGTCAGGTGGAGGTTGCCGCCGCGCTTGTAGTCGGTGTAGATGGGGAGGTTTTTGCTGGCGCTTCGCGAGACGTGGTAGCGTGGGGGAGACAGCGGGATGCTTGCTGATGGCGGCGGGGCGGATTTCAGGGATGCCGTGGTGTTGCGCTTGCTGGTCGGTGACGGTGTGGGCACGGCATCTGCTCTTCTTGATGTGGTTTTCGATGTGGAAGATTGTTTCAGCGCGGATTCGGTGTTTGCGGTCGAGGAAGCCGACGGTGTGGGTGGAGGTGCGGGGACTTCGTCTGCTCTACTCGACGTGGTTTTCCGTTTGGGGGTCTTGGACGCGGTCGCGCCTTGCGGTCGCTTGGAGGGCAGTTCTGGCTTTGGCTCGGGTGGCTGCGCGCTGTCGGATTCGGTGACGGCTTCGGTGGCGGCGAGATCGGCTGCTCGCGAGGTTTCTGAGGCTTTTGAGGGCGTGATGGGTTGCACGCTTTGTGAGGGTGCTGATACACGTCAATTACTACACCATCCACCATAGTTTGCGTGGAGGGTGCATACTTTCAGCGCGTAATCGTGCTGTGGTGGAGAAGCGGAAGTGCTGGCGACATGCAACTGCTCCTGGCGCTGCCAATGGTCTGAGCAGTGGTACTAATGATGGTATGCGAGGCATTGTGAGTATTCCGGAGCACAGTAAGCGGATATAGAGTGAATGAAGAGCTCGTGACGTTGTTGCAGCGCCGTCAAGCTTGGAGGTGCGGAATCAACACCACATCCCGAGTTGCAGGGTTCGCTACGCACAGTCATTTTTCATTCACGCCGCGAAACCCCACCACCGCCGGACAACCAGGAAATTTGCGCCCGCAGCACCACCGCCCACACGCTCTTGCGGTAACCGTCTGCGCTCTTCAATACAACACAAAACCTATTTTCACGACTTTTGGTGCGCGGAAAGAAGCGACAACCACCCACCATGGCTGACTCCGCGACCATCGCCGAGCAGTACAGCCTCCTCCCCAAGCTCATGCCCAACCTCGACCGGCACCTGATCTACCCGCTGCTCAACTTCTCCGCCGACGAAGATGCCGAACAGCCCATGGAGCAGAAGAAGATGCTCCTCGAGCTTCTCAAGCCCACCAACATGACCGACTTCGTGGGCCAGCTCTACCAGGAAGTGCACGGCCTCGACGACATGCCCGAGGAGTACAAGAAGAAACGCGACGAGGTCCTGAAGCGACGCGATCAGCTGGAGGAGGAGACGAGCAAGATCTCGGGGCTGCTGGACGACGAGAACGTCGTCACAAATCTGCGGTCCGACAAGGTGCAGAATTTGGCATACCTGAAGGACACACATGGCGTCACCCTGGAGATGGTGAATCAGCTCTACGAGTTTGGTTCGTTCCAGTACAGCTGCGGTGTCTACCCACATGCCGCTGAGCTGCTATACCGGTTCCGCGTTTTGGTGAGCGAGCCAGACTATTTGCTCTAGGACACGCACTGACAGCATGATAGACTACAGACGGCGACAAGGAGCGCGAAGCCACCTGGGGCAAGCTCGCCTGCGAAATCCTCTCGGTCAACTGGGACTCGGCCATCGAGGAGATTAACAAGCTCAAGGAGACCATCGACACGCGCCTCTTCAACAACCCGCTCGCACAACTACAACACCGCACATGGCTGATCCACTGGTCGCTCTTCCCGCTCTTCAACCACGAGCCCGCCCGCGAGTCCCTCACCGACATGTTCTTCTCGCCCGCATACATCAACACCATCCAGACAAACTGCCCGTGGATCCTGCGCTACCTCGCAGCCGCTGTCATCACAAACCGCAGCAAGGCGCGCAACTCGAATCAGTACCAGAAGCAGCTCAAGGACCTGATCCGGATAGTCAGGCAAGAGGGATACGAGTACAGCGACCCCGTCACCGACTTCATCAAGGCGCTATACATTGACTTCGACTTTGAGGAGGCGCAGAAGAAGCTGGGCGAGACGGAGGAGATCCTCAAAAACGACTTCTTCCTGTTGGGTGCGGCGGATCAGTTTGTGGATGCGGCGAGACATTTGATCTCGGAGAGCTACTGCAAGATTCACCAGCGGATCGACATCAAGTAAGTCATGGCCACGTTTTCTGGCGTTGAACTGTTACTGATAGTTTGACAGGGACCTCTCAACTCGCCTCGGTCTCTCACAAGACGAGGGTGAGAAGTGGATCGTCAATCTCATCCGCGACACGCGCGTCGACGCGAAGATCGATTACAAGGCCGGCACAGTCATCATGAACCATCCACCGCAATCAGTCTACCAACAAGTCATCGAGCGAACAAAGGGTGGCTTCTTCAGGACACAAGTCTTGAGCGCTGCTGTAGCGAAATGAGCCTTCTCGTATCTTGCCTTTGGTCTTTCGAACGATGCGAGGAGAGAGCAGCAGCTTCTGGGGAGGCAGGTTGCGAAGGGACGCCGGAAAAGGATGCCCATGATGGACGATGACGACGTCGGGCTGACCAGCAGCTACGGTGAGCTGGCGCATGAGAGGCTGGTGTATGCATGCATGGTTCACGGCGTCTTTCTGCGGTCGGGGCAAAATCACTTGTAGTGAACGTCGGCGACGACAAGGAAGTTCGGACCACATTAGACGCGAACAAGTACCTCTCGAATGGAATGATCATGTTCAGAAATGTGCACTGCCTCATTGGCCGTATCCAAACGAGCCCTTTTGTTTAGACTACCTCGCACGTGCCTCGGTCGTGGTTGCTAGATATGATGCGGAAGTCAGGTAACACTAGTGCGCACCAGATTAGGTAGGCACTTGATTCATGTCATCACCATCGATACCTGCATCATCCACCACCTTCAGCACTCGACGACGGCATCGCAAAGACATCGCAAAGGCATCGCAAAGGCACAAACTTCACGTGGTCATCTAGCAGAAGATGGATTCTACCTCCCCGCAGCCTATACATCAAGCCTCACGGTTCCTTCAGCTACCTCGGGAGTTACGCGACCTGATTTACGCTCACGCCCTTGTGCGAGAAGTAATACCCATAGAGTGCGCAGTCACTAAAGTGACTTCATTTGGCGTTCCTGGTCGATCACGTATACGTCTGCCGAATGAACAAGTACCCTATTATTTGGACGAGCTGCGCGAGGTATATCCGTTGCGAGCTTCGAGGTTACAGCGTCGAGTATGGAGCATACCCTCATTCGATGTCGACTTTCGCTATATCGACAACGATCGCGATGTGCCGAATGCTGTGTACTTGACGTATCAACTTGCGGCAAACAAGCTAGAGGACGACATCGGCATGAACCTGCTCAAAGTCTGCAGGCAAACCTACCTCGAAGCTAGTAGGGTCTTCTACGGCAGCAATGTCTTCAGCTTCACTTCGGATTATCGCATTCCATGCGCTTTTGCGTTCCTGTGCGACAGGCCGGCTGAATCACTTCTCCAAATCAAGGCGCTGGAGTTGGCCCTCATGGAAGCCTGCAACATGAGAGGTACCACGCAAGCACACTACCCGATGATACGCAGATCTACGGACTGTCTGGTCCTCCAGTACGCATATCAGTATTTCACAGAACTCTGTACGCTGCTATCTACGCCACGGATTCGCCTGCGCGAACTCTACTTGACTATAGAGACGATGGGGCGAAGCAGGTCAACGCCTCCAACCACAACACAGGATTTCCTGAGCTGTGAGAATAGGGACGCAGCCATGCCTCGACCTTGGCCTATCCTTTGGCTCGATACGTTGCTCAAAGTCAAGAGTCTCCAATCCATTCAGATCTGTTGGATATCCGGTCAACCTCGCATTCAGCGAATGGCCGATGCGGTAGAAACGATGCGAAGACACATGCTGCTGAATGCAAGACGCAGCAGCGTAAGCGATCGGGACAATGGAAGCGAAGATGGCTCATTCCCCCTACGATTTCGGATGATGTGCTATGATGACCGTCCCTGCTGGTCCGCTTGGACACAAAATGCCCTGATCAATGATGAACTGCAAGATGAACGCGACCTGGAGTGGGGAGACTACATGGCTGTTGAATCGCGCTGGAACCGAAGCCATATTCGACCAACCGTGGAAGCATACGAGCGAGCGTACGTCTGCTGTTGTCAGCTCAAGAGCATGTAGGCGGCACGAATACGAAGGTCGACGGCATATTTTGAGAGGTTGCTCGGCTCTACACGTGTCGAGCAGAGCTATCGTGCTAACCCTCGCAACGCTTTTGGTACGATCGCCAATTCATCACCGTGCCTTCATGGAAAGAAAGATCCATGCCCTATGAGTAGTGACCAAATTGTGCCCATGCGAAAGGATTCGCGTGCACATGCAGCGTTCTGCAGTACATGATCGCTTCACCGGATTCTCCCAACACCCGTGCCGGCCATTGCATCTGCTAGCCGCTTAGGCATCTGCTAGCCGCTTAGACCTCGAACGGAAAGCCAGCGAGCTCAAACGAGGCGCGATTTACCCCAGCTTTTGCCCCGCACTACCTCGTGGCTCTGATAGAGCGCATCGGTAAACAGCTCCAGCATGATTCGTCGACGTTGAGAGGCCTTCCGAGTTGTTGTCTGCCGCGGCTCCGCGCGGACCTTGAATTGTGAGAATAGGCAGGGATGTCGCCCGGGATGTGGGCAAAGTGATACTGACTCTGTCCTGACGACTCAGTGTTTGTGTCCACTCAGGATGCACGCAAGCAGGGTGGAAGAGTGGCGCACGCCGGGTGCTTGCAGAACCCCGCCCCACTATCGTGGACCAAGATTGGCGTCCTTTCCTATCTAGGACCAGTCACAGACTCCATTCGAGCAAAAGTTACATTCCGCTCTTTCTTACAACCAATGAGCATAGCTGACTTTCCATATCATGATGGATGAAGGGAGGTTTCTTTGATTATGTTACTCGGACGTATCGCGCCAAGTTTCCCGCACACAGAGTCAAACGTCGCACATGCTAGGCTATTGGGCGTGAGCAAGTGGTGTGGAGCCACACTGACTGCTCAATTGCCTACCACACAGCGAGGTTCGTACGAGAAGCTACAACTGGAGTCGCCATCCCATGTCGATATCATCCGTGCCCAAGCAGTTTTAGCTTGTGGGTTTGCGCGGACGACGCGCTGATGCCGTGAACCACTGCGAAGAAGCCGTTTGACTGGGTGTGTCCATGTGGGTTGCCATGGCCAGTCCTCGAGCTATTGACGCGGGATTAGGCTAGACCTCACGTGTCAGCTGGCAGGTAGCCGAACTCTGAAGCACTAGTCTGGACACTTCAACCTCTGGTATTTAAGCTCTTGGTGCCTCAATGCGTCTCCCACGATTCAGGCTCCGGTCTTGGAGACGCTATTGAACTTCTAGTTTCCATACACCCAACCACTGACACCATCCTTCAGGTCGCATTATCGTCACCTCTGTCACGGAGCAAAGCCCGGCTGAAAACATGGCGCAGTTGATCAAGCCTGATGAGCTTGCCCACCATAAACCCATCTTCGCGTTACTTGCGCTAGCAACCCACTACGTTCTTCACAAAGGAGAATGGGATAATAAGTTTCACCTGTTTCTCGGAGGCTGGATGGTCGCTTTCGGTGGCTTAGCCATTACTGAGTATGCGTACGACTCGCGGGCGAACACTATTGGCGCTGCTTTGAAGGTCACAGCCACCGCAGCAGCAGTGTACTTTGGAGTTCTGATGACAAGCATCCTGCTTCATCGTGGGTTCTTCCATCGTCTGAGAAAGGTGGGCTGCCTCTTCACTCGCGCACTACGACAATGAAGTGCTTATGCTTTTGTCCAGATCCCCGGTCCATTCTTAGCTCGTTTCTCCAAGTTTTACGGAGTCTTTGCGGGCGTTCTCCCGAACTATCAATACTACAAGAAGACCGAACAATGGCATGAAGAGTACAAGACAGATGTGATTCGGACCGGCCCTCGCGAAGTCACCATTTACTGCGCAGATGCCATTCCACTCATCCACGGACCAATGTCGAGATGCAGAAAGGGTCCGTGGTACTCGGGATCTGCCCATATCGGGGGCGCGTCAACGCAGACTACGCGTGACAAGGAAGAGCATAAGAGACGGCGCAAAGCCTGGGATCATGCCTTCAATGCCAAGGCGCTTCGTGAATATGAGCCCAGACTGAACAGACATGCAATTGCACTGATGTCGCAGTTGAAAGAGCAGGCCAAGCAACCGTCGGTGCGAATTACAAACTGGGTCAACTTTTACAGTTTTGACGTCATGGGGGACGTGGGCTTTAGTCGAAGCTTCGGTATGGTAGAGAAGGGTGAAGAGGACCCAATGATCAAGCTCCTACACGAGAGCATGTCACCGCTCAGTATCTTTGGCCACATAAACTGGGGACTCAATCTCGCTACTCGAACGGCGGCTGGGGCAAAAGCACTGCTTGATCATATCGACTGGACTTCCAAAGTCCTGAAGGAACGGACGAAGGTGGGAATTGCGGAATTAGAGACGTCATCTTTCACTGACAAGTTACAGATCACCCCGAAAGAAAATGACATCTTCTCCTGGCTTCTCGATCCGAACGCCGCAGAAGTCTCTCCAGAACTGAACGCCGACTCACGATTGTTAGTCGTCGCTGGAAGGTACATCCCTCTCCGGACCCATCTCATCACAGTCTAACACCCCGCGCAAACAGCGACACCACCGCCGCGACCCTCTCCTGGATCACCTACGAACTCTGCAAGCACCCCACCATCCAATCCAAACTCCGCAAAGAAATCGACGCCATCGCCCCTCACAAATCCCACCTCGACGTCGACGACGTAGCAAACTGCCCCTACCTCGACGGCGTCATCAACGAAGCCCTCCGTCTCCATCCCGCCGTAACCCCTCCCCCATTCCCCTCAGCCACACTCCCACTAACACCCCCCGCGCAGGTCCCCTCCGGCGTCCAGCGCGAAACCCCTCCCGAAGGCCTCACCCTCCCCAACGGCACCTACCTCCCCGGCCACATCCTGCTCTGGATGCCCATGCACACCATCCAGCGCGACGCGCGCTACTTCGCCGCCCCGCGGACGTTCCTGCCCGAGCGCTGGACACACGAGCAGCCCGAGGCGGTGCGGGACAAACGCGCCTTCATGCCCTTTGGCACCGGCGTGTATAACTGCGTCGGCCAGAAATTGGCCCTCGCGGAATTGCGCAGCGTCGCGGCGAATCTGGTTAGGCTGTTTGAAGTAAGGTTTGCGGACGGCGAGGACGGCGCGGAGATGGAGGAGAGGAGTCGCGATTGCTTTACGACGAATGTGGGGAAGCTGGATGTTAGGTTGACGCCAAGGTACAACGTGTGATTTCGGGCATGGGGGTTTGGGATGGGGGCGAGGATTGGGTTGTGGGGGCGGAGGCTTGGTCTGAAGTGTAAATGGGGGGAGTTTTGAGGCTACGTGTTGTGTTGCGATGGGAGGTGCAAAAGATTGGATCGTGGGTGATACTACGGGCGTGGCTAGATTCAATGCTATTTTTGTGTCCTGCGGCTGCCATGAGGATTCTTCCTGAAAGTAATCTTGTCTCGTCGCTCCGTTCGCCGCTCGTTCTAGCTAGCGAGTTACAAGAGAGCTGCCTAGATACCTCCGTTTCATTGTAGCATTACAAGCACCTTATACAGTCGAGTCGCTACCTCTAGTAGTACTCCTCCCATCCCAGCCACATAGGAACAGTTCATCGCACCAGTTCCAAGCGCCAACCCCAGCAAACCCACTATCAGGTTCCCCAATATGAAGTCGAGACCGGTGACTGTGATCGAAGCCCTATAGTAACCCAACTCCCTAATACGGTTCTACTCTAACATGCACCTCAACGAGCGCCGGCACTTGCTAGAGGTGTATTTGCATTTGTATGCACCGCCTTGGACGGCTTTGCGAGTTGAGAGGGGGGTACGCTGGGATCGATCACTCTGTGGAGCCTTTCACATCTTGCGAAATGCTTTGGGGCCCGCAATACCATTCTCTTGTGTGCCGGTTTGCGGGATCCGGTGGTCCCTCATTAATGAAATCTTGTTTTCTAGCTGGGAAAACCCATGGTTGAGGTTGTAATGGGAAGGCTGATGATGGCGGTTGCTGAGCCGGGCTTGTACTGTCTCGTCATCTTCGTTAGATTAGCTAAGAAAGTATTACGAAGTATTGTTGGGGTAGATTGACTAAGAGGGTTCTGATAGAAAAGAGAAGATTTTGTACTTTTATGGATGGATTTTACGCATTTTATACGGGTCTTTCAAGGTATAACTGGGTGCTGTGTGCTGTGGGTTACTTGACGTAATTCTAGCACGCGTCGGAGTTTTTGTGGGAATAACACATGTTTGCGTACTACTTGCAGAATGATACGGTTAGAGACAATTTCTTAGCTCGAGATGGGGCCTTCGATGCCGGTCTTTGACTGCAGTATCGACATCGCACATATTACTGCGGGTACCTTGTTGTGCGAGCAGCAAACTCCGTCTCACTAGAAACGCTACAGGTCGATTTCCATCTCCTTATCGCGTGACGATTCGAGCTCTAAAACCTTGTATATCCGCGCCTGATACTCTATCATGAAATGTTCTAGCGGATTTCCAAAGAGCTTGCTCTGCAGAACTTCTGCTTTTGCACTATATGCACGAATGTTGAAGCTGTTTGCATCTTCTGGGTTTTCATCGCGCAAGAGAATGCAATTCCCGCTGAGTTTCATCACTGGGTGCGGCACCACGAATTGATCGAAGCCTTCCTCTTGGAGCTTTGGGATCGTCTTGGAATACACGTCTAGTAACTTCAGGATGTACGCTTCCTGTGCAAGTGGGACCGGATCGCCCTCGTTGATGACAGCTAGGAAGTGGCCTTGGCTGTGTGCTGCGTTTGAAACAGGGTCCGGTGGTGAGATGGGCGGTTGAGAGACTGGAGGCGCGGCGAAGGTCACACAGTGCACGCTTGTAAATCCTACCCAAATTAGCAAGGAAGTCTGCAATGCGGTGGTATTCACCTCGGATGGCTCGAGCGATGGTGCTGCTGGCCCGCATGCTTAATGCATACAGAATCTGTGCAACGGCCCCACCTGCAGAATGCCCAGTGAAGATAATTTGCTCAAGCCCTTGGACTCGAGTTGCAATGCTCTCCACGCATCTCGCGATATGATCTTGCATCTTGTCCAATGTCACTCTGAGGAACCCCTGATGCCACTGAAACGTCTCACCAAGATGTTTTGATGTCACCGGATCTCCGTTGAAGTTGAGCAACCAATCATCCGTGGTTACAGTGCCGCGGATTGCCACGATGAGTGTCTTCTTCTTCCCATGTGTCAGGGTGGCGATGAGCGTCGGCTTCATGTCCGGATCTGATCTGAGGAAGTTATGTACCACGATATCTGGGTCTATCTTCATCTCGTCGTCGTATACCTGCTTTGACATATCTGCAGCAAGCTTGATCAGTGCCCATTCTTCTTTACCACTATTCACTGTGTGTTAGCACAAGCTATCGAGCATCTGTCCAGAACTCACATCTGGCATGACTCTAATTCGTCCGTTGAAAGCCTGTGAATTGGGATCATGTTGACCTTTTCGACATATTTCAGAAAGCCACGCTCATCTTCCCGCGAATCTGGTCCAATTCTGCCGGTTAGTATCGATCGACATAGCCGACTTCTCTGGCGGACTGACCACATTTGAACACACGATTCATGTGATCCATTGCTTGTTTCGCAGCCGTCGACATGGCACCTGAGTTTTGGGATCCCAAAGTAGACTGCGATGCCGAAGTGATTGATCGGCTTGCACCTGCTGCACTTCCGACTGCCGTGCTCGAACCAGGAACAAACCCAAAGCGGCTCTCCACCTTCTTCAGGCCTTCTACCACAGCCTTCTCTTTTTCGGTGCGGTTGGTATTCCTTTTCTGCATGATGTCTTCAATCATGAGGTTCGTAGAGCTTCGCGACGAGGTTCCTATCTCCGTATCGGCTGTGGAATCCACGTCAGTCTCTTTAGACGTGGCCATGTTTGCTGTACTGAGGACTGAAAAGGTCTCTTGAGACGCTGTATGATAGGGATAGCGCTTCGAGTCTGTGATATCGTCTTGAAGTTATGCGCATTTCCATGTTGAGGCTGAAAGCGGGGTCACATCGTTGCTGCCTACCTACGATCAGGCTGAGACACGCATGTCCCGCCCATACTTCCCTCCACCGGTCACAATGGCGCCACAAAGCGCTAAACTTCAGCTATGACACCACGGTGTGCCACATTCCTTCGCATAAGGCTACTCCTCGACGGCTGAGCACCCATAGGTCGTGTGTGCCCAGAGGGATAGGGTCGTAAAGGACCGGCGCCCGGCATGAATTACTGCAAGGTCGCTTAAGCCGCAGGACGGGCTAGCTAGACCAAGCAGCAATCACATCTATAGTCTTTGACCATCGGACAAGTGACATTCAGATACCCCCTCCTCCACAATACCTGTCGAATGCAACAACATCCACTACCAAGATGGCGTGTACCCCGGATGATAGAGCTCGACAAACACCAAACGAAGCAATGGATGCTGACCGGCACAATGTCTTTGAAGCGCTGGCAACGACCTACTGGAGAGCAGCTCATAGAGAGATCTGCACCATGATTTTGTTCTTCAGTGACGTCCTGGACCAAGGGCGCAAGATTGAAAACTTCCTAGCCACAGATTTCCCCGAAGCAGAATGCGAGAACTATACCAAGATGTTTGAGTTATGGCGTACGTGAATGGTCCGAGTAATTTTCGCGAGAGACTCTCTTACGTGTCACTGCAGTTGGAGGGCAGCGACAAGGCTGGGAGGGTTTCGATACCAGCCCACTGTACAACGAGACAATCCGACGGGCTAAGGGTACTCAACTACTGTGCTTTTGGAAAACAAGGCTGAAAATGTTAGAACGTATGTCTACTACCAACGCACCGGGCTCGATACCTCTCACACGCAAATTACATATACTATCTCGCAGACTCCTGCAATCATCAAGTTCGTACTGTATTACTGACGAGCACCAGCGAAGACTGACTGCAGCAGACTTTCTCGATACCAGCGTCTTCTACGAGCCGGCAATGCCTGTGCTTCCGAGTATTGGACAAGCTCGGCCCATACGTGAGTCTTAATTTTCCAGAGAGAGCGACTTTGCTGAAATGCAATAAAAGTAGAGAAGTTCGAGCTTCCAGCTACCGATACAACACTGAGATGTACCGCAATTCGTGGGATGCGGTGCATTGTATGCAACTCCTTCATCCGCACTGAAACTTATCTGGAGTGTGAGAAGGGATGTGCTGATTGGTAACCACTGCCTCCAGTCGCCGAGATGCTTTCTCGCGTAGCAGTCCTGACCATTAATAGCGGTCCCATACCCTTGAATACGCGGCTCATCGATGATCGAGGGGCACACATCAAACAGGAACTGCCAAGTGGCCTACTAAGCAATCCTCCGGTGCGACTCTGTCTTACTTGCAATCTCGACGACATCGATCTCAAGCCTTGCTCGAGAGACCATTTACAAAGACGCTCATCGACGGCGGCAGAAAGTGAAAATAAGGATGTGGCTAAATCCAAGAAGCACGGGAGTGGACTTCGCGGAGCAGTCAAACGAACAGTGAAAGATGCCTTGTTGCCAAACAGAGCAGAACAAGTCTTCCAAAGAAAGCTCAGTGATGATGAGGACAAAGACTTCATCCGGAAGCGCGAGGTTGGTGATTCGACCAAAAGGTTCTCATACGTTATGAAGGCCGGCGCGGAACTGGAACGGATTGTTGAGAACAGCGCGACATTTGCCGCGCTAAGTAGTGCGATGGGAGCCGGTGGAAATGCTGCAGCAGCAATCATGTCCCCAAGCAGTGGCTTTAACGTCATACAAAGCACCATCAAGTCGCTTCGCAATAGGGTCACACCCGCTGGCACTTACCATACTAGTCTCAGGTTCGGAACGATAACCATAGAGTCTGGCGTAGGCAAACTGCGAATAGCCGGTCAAGATTTTAAGGCAAACAGAGGCATTCTCGTATCTCCTCGTTTCAGCCCAGCCTTGCTCGCCGACAAGAAAGATGCGTCTGTGCTATTATTCGCGCCTTCCGATAGACTGGAGTTGGAGAAGGACAACAGAGTGATAGTGTTTGGCACCTGCTGCAACATATATGCAACACAGAATCAGAATGGTCGATACAGACGCCGTCGTGTAAGGCTTACACGGCGACCAATCGAAGAAAGAAATGGGCTAGCTTGCATGAAGATCGTATACGGTGCAGCGTTCTCAAGCTACCCCGACTCTAGGCAGTCCGCGGAAGAAACCACCATCGAGACACTCGTTCAAGAAGCTGTATCTTACCACAAGATGTTGAGTCGATCAAAAACAACCCAGTCCCAGCATCAAGCGTTGTTCGAGGCGGCAGAGCGCGTCTTGGAGTCTCTACAATCTGCGCTCAAAAGCGAAGTGGACAAATATCTGAATCGCCTGGTTGATGTTTTCTTGGATCCGGAGACCGATCTCTCCCACAATGCGCTGTCCAACAATTGCCAGCGACTGGTCGATAAGCTTCTACAAGGCAAGGACTTCGAGTATTTCTTCCCTCGGCTGCCAAAACAACCAATTAGCTGCGACAACCCGATCACAAACATAGCATGGCCACAGTATCTCATGAGCTTTAGCGATCGCATCGATGGCCAGAGTATCAGCCTTCAGCAGCCGAATAGTGTGATGACGCAATACTTCTCCAGGACAAGATTTGGCGGAGACGTGGTAGATTTCATGACCAGCGAGGTGCGAGCTGCTGATGGATCTGGGAAGTACGACGCTCTGCTCTTGAGTCCAGGTTCCATGAAAGACAGGGACAGTCGTACGACTGCTTTCAATGCCATGTGGGAGATGCCACGAGACACGCTTTCCATCCTTCAATTCCATCTCTCTCGGGAAAAGCCGCGTTATGCATCTGGTACCGGAGGTGTGTTCACTCAGGGAGATTGGATCGAGAATCGATTGCTGCTACTCCTGCTCGTGGATATTTTCGGCTCATTGAGCGGAGGATTGGGTGCATCGCTCTTCAATCTCGCTGCATCCGACTCAGATCTAGTCAAAAAGATAGTTCTACCCAAGGCCAGAGTTCTGGGTAGTGCAAGAGTGGGAGAAAAAGTGCGAATACTGCAACTCCCAGGGAAGCAGATCGTATACTTCATCGCAAGCAAGGCTGAGGAACAGCTCAAGGAAATCTTCCAGGCTCCAGAAAATGACGTCGCGCTCTTCTCCACGATGCTTCACCAATGTTTCCACAAGGTCCTACGTGTATACACGAAAAACGTTTCTCAAGTCGTTACCAAGGTTCTCAGAAGAATTATGGGAAAGCGTCCAGCCAAGCGAGGTTTCACGACTGTCTCGAGACTATATGGGACTGATTTCCTTTCCCTTGCTGTCCACCAAGCGATTCAGCTCTACGAAACTCGAAAAAGGGACGGCTGGTTCCACTTGGACTTTGGCGACCTGATCATTGTTCTGCAACTTTTCAGAAAGAGCAAAACTGTTCGAGAAAATATTTCGACCATGGAACGGGAGCTTGTCACGGGCTCGCAAGAAGATGAGCAAGGCGTGTAGTTAGATAGAACGTAAGCGTGCGGAAACTTGCTATATTCGAATCTGAGATAGGCCCTATCGCCTGTAAATACGATGAGGTTATTTTTACTGCATGCTAATCTCAAACTAAATCCTTCTTTATCGTAATTTTATATATTCGAGGTAAAGCATTTAACTCTAGTCTTTGCCTACAACATCGCACATTGCGTAACGCCGTCTATATTCTTTCTAATAGGCCTCGTGCGTGCTGTAATACTGTTTAAACATCTCTACTCTCTTGAAAATTTCTACAGTATATATATCTCGTACTACTCTACTTAAGTAAAGATAAAATATATCTTCTATTTAAAACGTAGTACTACGAAACAAGTACATTTTACTACCTAAAAGTAAAAAAATCGAGTGAAATACAGAAGAAAAGCAAAAAAAGAAATAGAAGGGTTAGACGATTGAGGTTTAGACGTGGTACTCCGAGAACGCCCAAGCGGAGACTCGAACCCGCGTCGAAAATTGCCAAGTGCCATGGTGTTTAGCGGCATGCTACACTTGACCGCGGGAGCGCTTTTAATTGATAGTAGTGTTCAAAGTTATTGATTATATATCCTCTATTGTAGACAAGTCTGTTTATGTAGAGTAGTATTTAGAGTATGCCCAGGTGCTTTCGAGTAGACCTAGGTACTTGGGGCGGGAGATATGTGTGTGGGGCACGCAAACGGACACAAGGTCACGGGTCAGGCACTTTCACTTCAGTGTTGTGGAAACAAGCTTTGCCGCGTCTCGCTAGGTAGAGTTGGAGCTCGGCATACACATAGCTCTTAGCTAGAAGATGAGCAAGGTGTAGATTTAGATGGAACATAAACATACGGAAAATCACTATATTCAAGTCTGCGATGAACACTGGGTGGGTTCTGATAGACAATATCGCCTGTAAATATGACAAGGTTATTTTCACTACATGCTAATCAGGAAGTCCTCAGATCGGAGAGTGTTAATACGTATGCGTGGCTATCCTCAGTGCTCTTCATCGAACCAGACGACTACGCGAACACTATCCGTAGATAGATACAACAATCTATCGAATCAGGATGCACATATTTCGAATTCTTGACTACAGCTACATCCCACACCTAGCGCTGAAAATACCGGTCCTTCTTCTCCCTAAACTGTCCCTTAACACCAAGGTGAGCTGCCATCTCGTCCCGCCTCGACTGCGCATAGGAGCCGCCGCTCTCGTTCCTGCTGTAGCCAGTCCAGTACAGCTTGCTATCATCCATACGCCCTCATAGTCCGGCAGGTCTTGCAACTCCTCATCCCAGTCCTGCCCAACACAGCAATTCTCCTTCATGCCCTTGCACCCGCTGCACTCCTTCCAATACTGCCTATTCCAGTAGTGGCAGAAACACTGCCAATCGCCGCGCCACCTCGCCCCGGTGACGCGCTTCTTGATGCCCGGCCCTTCCTTCTGCACGACGTGGCCGAGAGAGTCGTCTTTGCCTTCGGCGCGACATGTGCCTCGATTCCCACGGCAACGGAACAAGACGCGGGAATTCCAGAAGCCGCAGCAGCCGCACTTCCAATCGCCCTCGAAGGGGATGTAGCCTGTCTTTGCTGTCTTGGCGGCGCGGGACGGAGTGGGTTCTTCATGCGCATTGCGCTTCGTGCCTTGCTGGTTCGTAGGTGCGGTCCGAGGCGTAGTCGGAGGGATAGGCGGAGCCGTCTTCGGCTCAACACCCGTTCCACCCTCCGACCTCCTCTTTCCCGACACCGTCACCGTCTCCTCGCTCGATCCTGGGCGCGCCTTCTCCTTCGCCTTCTCGGCTGCTGAGCGGTGCTCGGCAAGGCGGGGGTATAGCATGCTTGCATGCTCTTTCTTCGCACGTAACTGGCGTCCCAAGATGGCGTAAAGTGGGCCCAAGGCCGGGTCGTCCTCTATGTCCTTGCGGATCTTCGTCTCAATCTCCTGTAGCTTCAATTGAAGCTCGGGCGAAAGACCTTTGGCGGCTTGTTGGAAGCTTTCGTTGAGCCATTCGGTCATCGTCTGTTTGGCGGGCATGGTGGGCAGTGACGAGGCAGCGTCGCCAGGAAGTACTTTCGCGGTAGATGGGCTGAAGGAGAGGAAGAGGGTTCGCGTTAAGACGATTAAAAATTGTTGTGCGGTGCGTGCGTTGTGTTCACTTTCACCGTGAGCTCCTCATTCACTCCTACCCTGCGGGCGCGCAAATGTTCTGTCACCTTCCATTCACCTCCTGCAAAACATGGTCAGAGACGAAGATATTCAAAACCTCAAGCAAAACGTCAGTGGAATTGAGCAGCTGCATCGTGTAGCTTCATGGCATCTTGACAGTCCTCGATATGTTAGATGTGCAAACACGGCCGTCAGGTTAAACAGTGAGGATATCCGCGACACACTCTGAACTGATACCAACGAAAGCTCAAAATTTGCAGCAGAACCTTTTGAGACAAACGAGATGGTCACGAACCATGTAAGAGTTGAGTAGACATGATGCACAGGCGGTATGACACGAAGGCGTGGAAGTGTAAGCAATTGTGCACCAACATGGCGAGATCGAGACGTTCAGAATATGACTCGCACAATGCAGGAGAATGCCACATAATTGCTCTTACACCTTGTATCGATCGTTCGTACACCGCCTCATACATGACGTCGACATATGCGAAAGCACACCGCACATGCAAACGAGCACGCTTGGGTCACGATTGCAGTTGCGCAGATTTGTAGTGCTGAAGGTGTATACTGGCATCTGGACTCTATACCAGAGTTATTCGTATGCCGGGCTCTAATTCCACCTAGCCAGACGCGGAATGAGCTTGTTTTGACAACCTTACGCTGAGGTGAAAGTGCCTGACCCGTGACCTCGCGTTTGTTTGCGTGCCCCACCCACCCACAGATCTCCCTCAGCCTCAAATATACTCGAAAGCCTACTCTGAATACTACTCTACTCAAGAGCCCTTGCATACAATAGAGGATATATAATTAATAATTTTAGACACTGTTATCCAAAAGCGTTCCCGCGGTCAAGTGTAGCATCCCGGCCCACCTCGAAACCAAACGTGGCACTTGGCACAACGCGGGTTCGAGACTCTGCTTGAGCCGTTCTCAGAGTCCCCTACTTGCTCGTTGCGTTACTCTCTCTTTTTGCTTTTTTTGTGTGCAAGTGTTCAAGGACAGTTTCGCTTCGTGGAGGTGGAAGAAGTTTTTATGCTTTTCTTTCCCTTGAGATCCGCATGTGTTGTGTATCTATGACTGTCAAGGTGAATAGCGCCTATTGCATTGGGTTTCTTCTCTTTGTTCGACTCACAATACTTATCCACAACTACCTCACTCACGGACTTTCCGCTCTTGGTAGAAGCATCTTCGCCTTCTTTGTAATTAGGCTGTCGACAACGTGCGGATCAAAACAGTATACAATGCAATTGATTCTTAAATCCTTCAAAAGCGTCCTCGCGGTCAAGTGTAGCATACGCTGTACCCCACCAAAATCATAGCACTCGGCAATTTCGAACGCGGGTTCCAGCGAAGTACCACGTGTAAACCTTCTAAACCGTGTAAACCATCTAGACCTGCTTTTTTACTGTCTTTTTGCTCCGGAAATAACAAGATGCAGTTGTGCCGTAGTGCTGCATTTGTATTAAAAGATAGGCTTCTATCTTTATTCATGTAGAGTAATGCGAGACGTATACATGCCGCAGAAAATTAAAAAACAAGAGATTTTCGAACAGAATTACAGCACGCACGAGGCGTAATAGTAATAACATAGACGGCGTTACTGTAAACTCATATACTAGAGTCAAGTACTGCGCTGCTGTCTAAGACCAACTCCAAATCCAAAAAAATCTAAGATACCCATACCCCATACCCCATACCCCAACCCCTCTTTCTTCCAATCCTCCCCGTTCAAGCCTTCCCCTCCCCTTCAACCTTCTCACATGTCCACCGCCTCATGTCGTCCTCACAGCACACCCACTTCTCCTCTTCCAGCAGCGGCGCGGGCACAAGTAGTGGTGCGGCACTGAAGGTCTTGAGGGGAAGCTCGGCGCTATACATGGCTTCGCGCTGGGCGCGGCAATGCCCGGCTGGAGCGCGGTGTTGGAGGGCGGTTTGGAAGGCTAGTTGGATTTGTGCGGACATGGTAGAGTTTGTGGTGGTGTTGGTGGTGGTGTTGTTTGTGGTGTTGCGGTTCCGAATGCGGTAGTCTGGATGTTTGGTGTTGAGCGTTGATGTTGAGCGTTGATGTTGCTTTGATGTTGTTTCCCTGCTACTGCTCGATGTCGATGTGACTTATTCGACGATTGATTTATGTTTGAATGTATGTGCTTGTGATGTGTGTGGTAAGTTGAGCACTACCAACCCTCGAGCAGTAAGCCTTATAAAGGCCACAGAGGCAGGGCTGTGCATAGCACCTACTTGCCATCACGCTACAATCAATCAGCACCGTCACATGTTGAGTGAGTTATTTCAGGTACCATGAGACAGTACCGAGAAAGTGGTGTTGTTTGGGAAATGCGCCTGGATTGGCTCGTCGGAAGACTAGCGGGTGGCGTGACCTCAGCTCACAAACCGCGCATGTGCAAAAGTAACGTGTGTTGATGCGCGATAATTCTACGCGGGCATGTGCGAGACGATAAGGGAGATAGGCATGTTCCGAAAGGTTAGAATGTGGATTATGATCAGACGTATGCGGTGTAGCTGGTAGCCACGGGTATCTAAGGACTCTAGAAAGCAATAACGCCTGATGCCAAGGAAAGAGAACCTGAGAACAGAAACACAATGCAACAACTCGCTACCACCGACTACTCTCCACGCGAAGAGGTCGACACGGGCGGCGAAGGGGGTTGCGCCGTATCCAAATATTGACGCTTCGCCTCCGGCATCTCGTCCGTGTCCTCGCGTGCGCGTTTCTGCGACGTGTGAACCAGGTCTATTGCCTCTGGGAGCGTCACGTCGTCGATTGGTCTCTGCGAAGCTAACTGCGACTCGCGCGCCTCCCTCCTCTTGCTTATAACCTTCTTCCACTGCGTAACGGCAAACATAACCAAAGCCACGCGATCGAAATGCGGAATGGGCGGTGCAGCTCGCATCTCCATCCACTCTACTTGGCGCAGCCCGATCAAGGCTTTGTTGAACAGTGCGTTGGACAGCGTTCGGGTCATGTATTCGATCTGCTCCTTGTTCAGATTCGGATCGCGCAGACCAAAACGTAGCGTCAAATATCCTCCGGGTGTGACACGGAAGGTCGAGGGTTGCGTGAGATCTGGCTTGTGCGGCTTCAGCGGCGCGAGGAAGATGTGATGCTCGGTGGTAGGGCTGCGCGACCACAGTTGTGCCGGGGTGTCGTTGCGGCGTTCGTTGATATTGATGCGTTGCAGGATGCGCCAAGTGGACACGGGGTCTTGATGCTCGGCGAGGAGCTCTTTCAGCCCATCGATGAGGGCGCGCGTGAAGGAGTATTTGCCTGGCGCAGCTGTGGTCTGGTCGATTGGACAAGCGCTGAGCAGCTCGAACTTCTTCGGCTCTGGTTTTCCAGACTTCTTGGCCACGTTGCTGGCGTAGCAGGTGTCGAGAATGGTCAAGACGTCGCCCTCGACCTCGTCGTCTTTCAGCTTCTCCTCAACCTTGTTCCAGTTGGCTGTAGCATCTCTGCTGAACCCTTTGCTTATCGCGGGATTCACGCAAGCCGTCAGCTCCAGGTATTTCTTGTCTTCCTTGAAAACTCCGTGGCCAGTGTAGTATATGATGAGCAGATTATGAGGGCCGTCGTGGTCTCGGATGAAGTCGCTGATGTGGCTGTTCAGTTGATGCTGAGGCTTCTTCCGAACATTGAGCTCGACCATTTGGGTTAGGTAGTTGAAGCGGTCGCGGAAGAGGGCGTCTAATTCGGCGGCCTAGGAAGACGTCAACATTGGTCATCTCAGGGGTTCGTAGCAGACACCGTACCTCCTTCTTAGTCCTGAGCTCGTCCAGTTCGTCTGCCCATTTGATGAGAAGTACAGCAACCTTTGCGTAGCCGTCCGGCTGGTTCATATGCTTCTTCATCTCGTTGTTCCACCATGTTTGCATCTCCTCGGCGCGCTCCTGGTCTTCGGCATCCTCAGTCGAGGGTCGCTCAATCAGCTGGACGCTCGATCCATTGTCCTCCTGCAATTGTCCGACATCGTCGTCGATGCCTGACACGCGAATGTCGGCATGCACAACCTTGTTCTTGAGCGGATTGGTGTTGCGGGGAGGGATGTCCGACTTCATGGCGGCTACAATGTGCCCAGCGGTGATGTTGGAAAGAGCCATTGCTCATGAAGGGCGTGTGGGAGGGCGTGCGACATAAGGCTGGAGGAGTTCGCGGGTACAAGGCACGCTGACGGAATGGTTCCCTCCATCTTTCAGCCCCCATATTGAATGTTGCATGCAGCAAACACGAGAGGAGTTAGGACTTTAGCACATGCACCTCGCCCACCAATCATCGCTTGGCGGCTCTGTCGACCACCCGCTTTGGGGGCCAAAACACCTTCGACTTTTGGCATCCCTCCTGCCCAATCTATCAGGCCCTCCACACAACGGAATGTCGCGGTTATCATGTTGATTCGTAATGATAGTCGGTGTCAGCGCGATGCACTCTTCTGCGGACCGTTGTGTGGTGCCGCTGAGCGAGAGCCGCTGATATCGAGGGCTGCGGCTGTGCCAGGATGAACCGCCCCATTGCAGGACGCCGGTCACGCCTGTCGTGCCTGGGGATGCTGCACCTACATTGTCTGAGAGGCCTGCAGCAGCACCGGTATATTATAGACAGCCTGCTCGTCCTCAAGGGCGTCGTCCACACGGCTACCCAGTCACAACTACATTTCCCGCTTCATATCTAAACCTCGTCAAAATGGCAACGAACGAGCTGGAACCTCAGCCCGATGTGGCTGTTGAGGTAAGTCGCGCCGCACTGAGTGAGACCGCGGCCTCACAGGGCTGACGAGAACGACAGAATGAATATATGGAGGATTCGTCGGACGACGCAACTCCTAAGACCAAATCGGGAGTGCGTCTTGACCCCAAGGCAATGACACAGACGGTAACACCTCACCTTGCCCGCTGACTGCAAGCTCTAACATTAGTCACAGCCAACGCCACGCTTTCGCAAAAATGACACAGTCCACGCTGCATTATTGATCGGCAACGACAGAATTAAGGGCACTTACCAGGTTTATCAGTCGCAATACAATGCACAAAGGGGTTTCACTGAGTATCAGTTGATCGAGCCGCTGACCGGCAGGCTGGTCAAGAATGGCGTTTGGATCAGAGAGAGGGACCTCAAAATGGAGAGGCGCGGCTGAAGATTGCTACCGTTTTGTGTTTTCTGTGGCTGTGTTCACCGGATGTTCATTGCAGGCAACAGCTGGTCATACGATGTAACCAATGAGGGGCGGCGTTCAGGCGACGGGGGCTGAGGAGCGGAGAAGGGCGAGTTCCAGAGCTCACGCCTCCCTCATTATCATTGCGTACATAGACGGCTCTCCCGCCACGGCTTGTTGAGCCACAGTTCTGATCTGAATGTGACTGGTTTTTTACTTTTGCGCAATAGTTCTTGTCTTCTTTCTGCTTCCGCCGTGCTGGTCGCGCTATCTCTACCCACAATGTCGCGCGCACGAACGATGACCGGCGACACTCTGACGGACGAGAAAACTCCTCAGTCTCCAGCTTCGCCTACCAACACGGAGGCGACATTGTCGGGAGATGCTATTATTGAAATTGGGGAGGACCATGATGCCGATAGCCGCCCGCAGACTTCATCGGTCAGTGGTGAGACTGCACAGCCTCGTAGGTGATCCTGAGCACATTTGGCCCCCAAATCAGTCCAACATGACAACCTGCATCACGGCATCGTCAATGCGTCCAAAACATCGGGGGATGGGTCGCGCGTTCGACTGGTCCGAAGATCGTTGCCGTGGTGTCACTTCGAGAGATGCATCAAGAGCCAGCACTGCGTGCGCGATGGCTGAGAGATAAGCAGAAGATGAGAAGAAGCCGAACGTCCTACGTCGCGTAGCCACTTCTTTCAAGTACGATCCAGAACCTGAAGATGTGATTGAAACCAAGACACGAACTCGTGAGTGAACCTGGCTCGTCATGACGACCTCATCTCACGGTATCAGTGGAGGGCACTCCAAATGGCTTTCCTCGCCTGGCAGCATTTCATGCAAGCGAAGCAAACTTCTCGCTATATCGGTCGTTCAGTTATTTGCACTCGCGCGTCTTGCTCGACCTGCAAGACGAGATCACATCACTAGAAAGGGAGCTCGATGAGATCGATCTAGATGACTCCGAAGTCGATCCCGACCGATTACGGTCACGAGAGCTTGACGTAGACCGAGCTGCAGATGAAGGCACTTTACGCAATCGAAGAGTCATACTTCGTGAAATCAAGGAGAAGTTGATCGAATACGGTACATCCAACTTCATAGTGCGGAAGTGGTACCTGTCTAATATTTGTGCAGATGACATCCTAATTAGAGCGCGAAACCTAGAGAGTTTTACAAAACCATCAGATCGCAACTACACAAGCGTTCGCCGCTATCACCACAACACCAAGCCCCTAATGGACGCCGAAATGGACTCGATCCGCAGCAAAGAAGACATTGTATCCTTATCCAGCGGTCGAGAATGGGCGACCTTCGACGGCATTGTAGAAAAGATGGTCCGGCAGACTGATCGACTTCTACGTGCAATGTTCAACTGTGACAGGCCACCTCTAGAAGTACGCAGAGCCAAATCACAACGTGCGTTACACTTGTTGACACATGCTGCAGAAATACTTCCGCACGCCAGAACTGCAGGCCAAAACGAATAGCGAATTCATTTCTCTCTACAGCATGGAGCGCATCAACAAGCTCGTCAACGTCCTCATCACATTCGTCATCTTTGTCCTGCTTGTCATCCCCGTCGTCACCCTGTACCATCTCACCAGCACATCCGCCATCTCCAATCTAGCTGACCTTGTCGACGCAAATGCCACGGTGCCGGCATCAGCGGTGGACGACTACAACCGGGACACGTTTAATGCTGTGGGAGTGCTGATAGTGTTTACGCTGTTGTTCAGCGCGGCAATGAGTCTTTTGACGAAGGCGGCGCGACACGAACTGTTCGCAGCATCTGCCGCTTACTGTGCGATATTAGTGGTGTTTATAGGTAATTTCACGGGGCCGGGGAATTAGGAGAAAAGTAACGAACGAATGACGACAATGACCATGATAATAGTAAATGCGTTCAGTTTGTGTTAGTGACCTAAAACAATAAAGGTTGTCGCGCCTTCCATTCTGCACAGGTGGCGATTCGACTTCGAATATTGTCACCTTATACTTGCGTCTTTGCTCGAGGTTACACAGCAACACCATTCGCTCACACTGCTTGCCTGAAATGTATTTAAAATGTGCGGTCGAGCATATACACTACTGAAGTACGCATGTAGGAGGCTCCCGCGTGTCAGCAAACGCCTTGGGAATACCAAGCGTTGCAATGATTCGCTGCCGTCAATGTAAGCAAGCTGGACACAAATGAGCTCTACAACGGCTAAAGGAGGTATATAGCAAAGTGTATATCTTCAGCCCTTATTGTACAC
>TARA_R110002003_G_scaffold814_5_pt1 | contig 25778 bp, 30 predicted proteins | sample TARA_R110002003 | Tara Oceans TARA_R110002003 (sample SAMEA4396441) | marine metagenome | biome: Westerlies Biome; feature: [SRF] surface water layer (ENVO:00010504); material: water (ENVO:00002006), including particulate matter (ENVO:01000060) such as... | depth 5 m
GGTGGAGCCACCGGAGTGGTGTGGTGAAAGTGTCGCGAAGCTGGCTCTGGGACTGTTCGAGGGTGGAAAGAGTGGAGAGACGAGGTACTACGACGAGCATGTGCCGCGGAAAATTCAGGGCACATGAACGGACTCGAACGTGATGCCAATTAAGAAATCAAGATTTCGGGTTCATTGAATAGGTGAAATCTGCGCCTCCACATTGCTTCTCCTAGTCGTTCTTTTCTCCGCGTACAAGTCATTTTCTTTCAAGCTCTCTTCCACCTACACTAACCCATTGACTTACCTTTCAGGGTCTCACGAGCTTGTAGAATGAAGGCGTGTGACATCTGACCGCACTCTATGCTTTACATATTTTTATAAGAACTTCTTCAACCGTCTGTCTCACCATGCGAACTATCAGCAATGCATATGCCCAGGCAGCGCTGCATATTCAGAGCAATGTTCCACGTGTCTGTTCGATCATAGGCCACTCATTGACCGATATACCACATGCTATCATACATTCTGTTCTAAGGCAATCCCCACGTTCAGTTATCTCGACCTCTCTTCAGGCCACTAAGTCCAATCACGCTTATGCAAAACTCTTCGGAGCTCCAGTTCTACATCTATCATCTACACCTTCTCTAGTTTCTCGAATTCTGTAAGTCTTGTCTCCATGACCTGGATCAAGGTCTTGAGGGAGAATTGTTATAGCAGAGTTAGCAGAATAATAGCCTTTGTAACTACCTATAGATAAATAAGAAGCCTATTTTTCGGGCATATGTGAAGTGGAGGAGGCGGCCGGCCCCTCCGAAACCTTAATATCAAACTAGTCTGACACATTTCTCCTCGTTTTCTCCTTCCATGCAGCCTCAAATCATTGCATCCAAATTTAGCCGCAGATTCGCAGAATTCGTCTCCGAGAACCCCACCGCTTCGTCGCGTCCAACACGCACACCACCAAAACGCCCAAAACACATCCTCGTTCCGATTTGCATCCAAATTTCCACCGCGCCCATCTACCTCTCCCTCCTTCCCCAACCCCCATCACACCTCCCTCCCACGCAAGATCGCCATACCCCTTCCATCCTCAAGATGAGAATGGATCCCGCCTTCTCTAAGCCAACCAGCAGAATTAACCCTAGCCTCTTTAGTTAATCTCAATGTCTGTTCACTCGCATTGGAACCCCGAATCCCATACGACAAACATCATGTGTCTCCTCTAGTAGACGCAGATCGAGGTAGCGGACGAAACTTAGTTGCCCTCGAGGGTTGTGAAGACGACAAGGAGGAATCAACGGCTCGGTGCCTTGCTACGGATACTTGAGTTGATGCGGATGCGGATATTACTGGATGAATATAACCTCAACGGATCTACCTTGCTTAGACAAACGCTTACTTCACTGCACCCCTGCAATCCAGCTCCACGAAAGTTGGGCCATTAGGCGGATGGTGGCGCGGGGCGGGCTTACTGGGGAGAGGAGGTGGTTGTGGCTGTGGCTTTGGCTGTGCGTCATTTTAACGTCCAGAAGCGCGAAAAGGGCTTTGGAGCATTAAACTTGCGAGGGGTATAGATTTGTCTGGCCAACGTGGGTGGAATTTGCGAGGCAGCTCATGCCGGCATGGTATAGCCGGGAGGTAACAAACGGGTAGAATAGAGTTCACTGTGGTAATTTACCATTACACAGTCATCTTGCATCTGCGGACTGGAGTTACAGGGCGTGGAAACTTGCCGAGTCGAGGAGTTAGGATGGATGCGCCGCGCTTGAACTGTAGTAGCATGAGAACCGCATCACATTGCCGTCTCCATGCAACGGTAGTAGACAATGGTTGATGGAAAAGAATCGATCATGTTCATGCATTAAAAAAGGACAGTGGTATACGCACTCTAAAACCTTCAAATCACCCCCCAACCGCCGTCTACCCCGGTCCTCTCGCCCACGCTCTCCCTCTCCCCACAAGCGCCGCCTCATCATCGCTATCATCCAAGCGTTTCGGCTGATCCGTGCTCTTGAGGCTCTCCGCAACCTCGGTATTACTATCCAGACTCTTGCTGCGCGGACTAGGCGACGACTCCTCCACAATAACGCCGGGGACGTTCGCTTTGTTTTGATACGCGCCTGTGATTTCGACTTCGGAGCCTCGGCGCGCGCGCTCGAAGAACGGGTTGGGCTCCGATGTCACGGTGACTTCTTGCGTGGTCTTGATCTGCTTGCCGGTTGGTGCAAAGGAGATGATGCGGTCGCTGGGGCTTTTGCTTTCGGCGTTGAAGGAGACGATGCTGGCAAGCTCGTGGATCGAGCCTCGTTGCGACTGTCGCTGTAACGTGCCAGTCTTGCCGGTGGTGCTGAGGTTGGACGACGATTTGAATTCTTGCGCGATGTCCGCCTTTCCGGTGCGGCGGGATGTAGAGATGGCGATGCGTTTGATAAGGTTGGCCATGGTCATTTCGATGTTGAGTTTGACGAGATAGGCTAGAGGGTGGAATTGGATGTATCTGTTGATAGCTCAGTGACTGGGCGCAAAGCTCAAGGATATTGTGATGACCTACACAAAGGAGTTTGGAATCGACATGGCGCCGATGATCATGACGTCCATGCACAGCGAGACCACCACGATACGCTGGTTGAACCGCACGAGCTTGTTGTACTTGGTGAGACCGTTGCTGATGAGGTTGGCTTTGACGGTTTTCAAGAAGTACCAGTTGAGGAGAGCATCCACGAGCAAGTAGAGTCCCTTTTCGATGCGATCCCACACCTCGTTGATGACATGGTACTTGGGGTTGATCTGCAGGCGGGCGGGGATCCAGATGTTGAACACGCTGATGTTGATGGCTGTGACGAAGACGGCGGTTCCGACCATGATGTTGAACGAGCGCCGGCGATCAGGAACAATGACTCGTATACGGTTGATGATAATCTGAAGAAGTAGCTGTACTTGAAGACACCACCAAAACACTGCCTGCGGTCAGCGAGTCTGCTTGCTTAAGCACGCGCGACGAGTTTAGACTCACGGATGGTGAAGTAGAATGCAAAGCCTGTGGATGATTAGCATACATATGCAGTCAAGAGCGCAATCGTCACCTACTGGGTGGTATGATCTTCAGCAAATGCAAAAAGCATTCCAAGCCCATCACAAAGGATGCCAAGAGTTCCAGCCATATCATCCAAACATAGACGCTTCTGAGTGGGTTTCTCGAAGTCTTCGTTTGTGAGAGGGACAACCATATTGCGATGATGGCGTTGACCAGCGTCAAAGCCCATACAACCGAAGCGACGATGATGTCCGCACGTGTTATCGGTTCCTGCTTGTAGGAAGGCGAGATGAGCGGCCCCCAGGGCTCGAAGCGAACGTCGGGCCGGAACTCATCGTTCATGTTGTGCGGCGAGAGTACGCCGCAGTGAGAGATCTAGTCTGCAACGGCCGACGACTAGTTATATGGTTGGTTACTGGAGGCAAAAGACATGAGATGCTTGATGACTTGCGAATAACATCCCAAATCGACCGCGGAGGCGTTATCGACTCTTTTCATGTCGGAGAATCCAGCAGCCAGCAGAGGAGCTAAAGGTGGGTTCAGGAGAGGAGCCGCCGAATTGAAGAATTGCCCGAGTCAAGATAAAGTTCAGGCAGAGGATTTGGGTGTCAAATGTCGAAGGTTTGGCACTGCTATTCGTCAGCGACCGAAAGCATGCTCCCGGATTCAAAATCCCCAAACCCGCTGCACAAATAAGGCGAAGTCCCTGCAACAAACTTGACGCTTAGCCTCCTTGAAGGAAAGCTCCGTGATGACCTGCATCTCAGCTGGGGCTCATCCTGGCGATCTTGGTGGGCACCACTGCGCCCTCAGCGTCACGTAGGTATCCACCACATCTGTTGGGAAGCGAAGGATCTCGTATACCCCGGATTAACACTTCCTGGTGAGTCTGCAGATCCTGAAATCTTGTCCAACCACAGTAATTCAATTGTTTATAATATATTCCGAACCTTCATGAACCCAGCTATTCGACTTCAAGTTGCGCATCAAGTAAACAGCGCTCGTACCACATACCAGAGTGAGGCTGCTTCGGCACGTTACACGCGGCAGTCATGTGTAGCGTGCATCAAAGCCTAAAACTGTTGCGTGGTTGGATTCAACGTTCGACATGGGTGCCATGGCTGATTGTGAAGTCTAGGCACAGGGCCAGTGTGGCGGGCTTCCCAACTCGAGTGATTCGTTGGACGATGCATCCTTCGTGATGCAAAATTGCTGCACCGAAGATCTGCCATTGGTTCCAGATCTCGACTCATGTCAATGAGAAGATCTGCGAAACCGTACATAGCAGCCTTGAGCAATACACAACGGTGTAGGTTGAGAATATCTTCTGATCTTCAATTTAGCAAAACTCCCGGCGATGTTCAAGTCGGCTTCGAAAAGCTAACAGAGCCGATGTACCCACTTGAACGTTCGGAAAGTCTACCGTGCACATCCAGTCATCTCGATGACTTGTCTGCGGCGTTAGGGATCTTTAGCGAACGAATATTTGGGCGTCGACGCCATCGAATCCGTCGCGTCTTCAACAACGTGTCCCGTGCCTGGCAGCTAACGCCATGAAGCTCATGATCATCTTCACTGACATGGAAGCCGCTGCTGGTCTTGGAACTCGGAAACGAGGATCGCGGCTGCGGGACCCTCGCGGACGCAGGGAATCCAAGCAAGCTTGTGCGGCACGGTGCGCTTGAGACCCGTAATTGCACGTGCGTAGCGACTCTAGCGACACGCTAGTGGTGCTACAGTATTTCATCGTTCGATTCCATCAAGCAATCGTACGACTTGCTTTTGCAATTGCACATGCATGATTGCGTTTGGTGACTGATGGCGCGCTGCCTGTCGAAGTTTACCCCAGGATCGATCTCGCTTGCGGTCTCCACGCGAATGCCTGACGCAAATCCGGAGGATGTGCTTCGAGTTGCTATAAAAGGCCCTTCTAACGGGCCGAGCACAAGCCCCCCATTGGTCCGGTTCAGCTTCTCTGTCGGGCAGCCCGATACTGCATAATGCGGCGGGGGAGGGGTCGAGCAGAAGCTTGGTGACTACAAGGGACAAGCGGTCTGAAACCTAAAAGTGTCAAAGTGTTCGCCAGAGAGTCGCAGCGGTGGCGTACGTTGACGTCGACAGCGCGATATACCTTGTATCGCACCATACAATTGTTGGCCTTTATACTGTAAGTTCCCTGGTTTGAAAGGGGGTTTCGACGTCTCAATAGACGTTCTGGGTACCTGTCGCCTTTTTCGGGTTCGCAAAAATGATCTGCAGCTTATCATTCAGCCTCAATACTGGCGATCGCCCCGCAAATAAAAGTGTTTCACATGCAACGAGTGCCCTGTTCAGAATGCCGCGTCAAACTGCAAAACACCAGATCATTCACCATGAATGTGCTGCTCAACCTTCTCTCGAACACCGAGGTCGCATCCACTTTGGTCGGCGCACGACCGAAAGAGCTGATAAGGCTGATAGGGCTGGCAGGGCTGGCCAGAAGCAACTTGCAAATGGCGATGGGGTCGGTTTTGCAACGAGGCTCGAGAAGCGCGTGTTCCTGCAACGACGCCCAAGGCCATCATTTGCAGTCGAGTATTCATGTCTCGACAAAGCGGGACCATCGCGATATGTACATGGCCACACGACCCATTGGATTTGCATGATAGGGCTGCCCAGGACAGGGTATCGGATGACGGCACTGACAGCAAGACCCACAAGGCTCGGTGCATTGCGCGAACACAGAATATCTACATAGACGTCAGTTGTGCCCTAACCAAACGCACTAAACGCTCCTGCGCGGCCCATGTACGCATCTCGGACTCACATTTGTGCGCGATCAGGGCCCTATCGCATCGCTCCAACCATGATTCCAGATGGAATGTACCGAAGGTCTCGTCACTTGGTCGGCTCTATTCTGCAGGCGGACGAGCGGTGCGATGGAGTGGTGAGGTAATCGCATCGATCTCAGTGAATTCTTGGGTCAGATGAACTGTAAGAGTGAGGAAGGAATCGAACGATAAAAAGACTGGGTGTTCTTGCATGTTGGAAAATGGCGCGCGAGGAAAGAGCGCTCACCAACATCACGCGGAGCAAAGTGGAAGGTGCGAAAACAACAAACGGGTCTACCGGAACTCGATGAAATTGACCTGTTAAGTCACCTCAACGCTCAAAGACTACAGATAGGACCATGCAAAAGAAGACCGCTTATTTCGCATCCTTCAACAGCGCCACAGCAGCCGCGTCATTCTGACCTATACTGCCACTCCGCTCAGCAGGCCTCAGCTCGCCTGTGCCTGGCGACGTCACATCCTTGCTCGCGGCTGCCTTCTTCAGTCGCTCAGTATCCATGGGGTGAGTATCCTTGGTTTTGTTCTCCTCGTCGTCACTATCGCCGAGGCTGAAGGGGTCATGGTCATCAGGCTCGGGATGCGGTGCGACTGAGGTCAAGGGCTGCCACTTCTTGCCTCCCGACTTTCCTTGGTTACTTGACTGGTTGTTAGGTGATGGGTTGCGGTAAAGCGCATCCACCTCATCGACTGGGCCAGACTGGGGAGGTGCGACGGGTGTAGGCTTGAAAAGGTCAGGGTTTGCATGTGGGCGACTCGACGTCCGATGACCTGGACCTGTGCAGTGTTAGCAAAGTTTGGATATGCGATGAGGCATAGGCTCCACAAACCCTCGTTGTCTCTCAACTCGAGCGACGCAAAGTCATCACCAAGCACCCTGTTGTCCGCATCGTAGCGGTTGTGGTCGGCAGAGCGACGCTGTTCAGCCGACTTGCGGATGCCGTGTAGCTGCTCCGATTGTGATGGCCCAAAGTTCTGTCGCTGCGAAGAGGACTGCCCTGGTGGCTGCTGGTCGCGGTGAATGGGGTTGCCGTACCGGTCGTACTCGTCGGGCTCGCCGTCGAGCTTCTTGGTGAGGTTGCTGATCCAGCTGGTGACCGTCTTCTGCGTCTCCTTGAAGCCCTGCTCGAAGGTCTTGCGGATCTCGGGTAGGTCATCTGAACCATATCAGCACTACACTGTTGCGTGAGTAGCAACTGGCATACCATCAAAGAAGCTGTGCTCCCGATCGGGCTCATTGGGCCTCGGCCCAGGTTGCTGCCGCCGCTGGTCGCTCTGGGGTCGTGGAGCATGTACGCCTGGCTGGCCGCCCTGGCTCTGGTAGTGCTCAGCCAACTGGCGCGCATATATCTCGTCCTGCTCGAGCTGGCTGCGAGGCTGTGGGCGGGGCGGTTGTGGTGGTGGAGTTTCCTCGGCCTGGAAGTTGGGGTCCGACATGCCTACAACCGTCAGTTCGTGCCCAGCTCCAGGCAGGCGCAAACCTACTCAACAGCGCATTGAAGGCAGGCTCTACCTTGCCTCCACTAGCGACCAGGACCGCCTTGATCACGTTGTTGTCAATGTCGGGGAAGGCCTCGATCAGCGTGTTCTGCGCCTGCTGCTGCGGGGACATGGGCCGCGGGGGCTTTGGTGGGGGGATTTCTGTCGCCTCCTCTCTAAATCGCACGCCGGGCTTAGGCGACTTTGAAGGGGGAGAGGGCGCAGTGGCAGTGTCGTGGGTAGAAGAGGCGGGCGCATCGTTGTCGTCGTCGAAGTCGAGCTCGCGCGCTGTCGTTGGGCTCTCCGGAGGCTGCAGCTGTTAGTAGAATGCATGTGAGTGGCGGGGTATTCTGATGTACCTTTTCAGCCGTGGGTTTCTCAGCCATGGTTGTTGTTATTGTTGTTGTCGTGTGTGAGAGTATGTAGATAGGGAAGAATGTGTGGTGTATGCGTGGTGTATGTGTGGGTCGTCGTGTTACTATACTCGAGCTTGAAGCTGGCGCGCATGATGTGGCTTGGACGTTACGCCTCAAATGACGAAGCGCCAAGCATGGCACAACGTAATCCCGACCACCCAAGCACGTGCTTTGCCTTTCATCCTCCACCGAGCACAATATCATCTCCTCCACCAGAATAGCACTCACGGCGCCTTCGACAGCAGATTGATAAAGTGCTCAGACTCCCAAGCATCTCGGAACTCAAGCTCCGCATGTAGATGCCCTAGAGTATGTCCTTTTTAACGTTGTTGCGGCAGGACTGTGCGAACCAGGCGGGACTGTTTGTCGGCCCACGAGCGAAGTCCAGTTTCATCAAGCTCACCTATCGAGCAGACAACGCGCTCCAGGTCCTCGATCAGCAGACTAGCCCACGTCCCGCTATTCGACTGCGAAATGTTAAAGGTAAGTGACTTGAGTTGCGGTATTTGCCCTGTCAAAGCGGTATCAACCGTCGTGGGCTTGCGCAGCCCAGATCGAGCTTCAGTCGCCAGCAGAAAGTCTCCAAACTCGGCGCTTAGATCCCTGATTGCACATTTCCGCTCTCGTCTAGGCTGCGCTAAGGTCCAGAGCGCCGAGCCTGGGTGAGCTTTGTACTGGCTTGTCCGTTGGAAGTACATTTCCTTTCGTGTTAGTGTAATTCATTAGTTTAGGCGATGCTTCTCTGTGCAGAAGATTTGGTGGCATATGCATATGCGTGCTCCAGCTAAATCCATCAGTCCGTAACTACGCATCTTCCACCCACAATAGTTAAAACAATCTATAGGTCCGTCGCGTGCGAGCCTGAGCGCCTCACAATTCTCCAGCAATTGTCTAATGCCTAAAGACCTCGGCAACTTGGATCACCGATCGCCGAGCTGTCGTCAAAAGCATAGGAAGAAGGTTGCGGAATAACCTCGTCAATACTTGCCGAATGTGCAAGTAGCGTGTACCACAGGGGCAGCACCTTCTCATCACCATAGGACCACTATTTCCGAACATCAACATCGCACACGAAGCTCCGTATTTGACAGTGCTTTGTGTTTTGATTGCAGAGCGTCTACGGAGGTGCTTAATAAGATATGGGGCCGGTAGTCTATGCGTGTGCCAAATATGCTAAACGGTCACGTGACTGTATACGCCCGAGGTCTTGACAGCGTCACAACAACACAACCTTTAAGAGATAAAAGTAGTATAGGAAGGTTCTATACTACGAGAGGAGTACTTAGTATAAAGAAATTATTTTCTATCTCTACTTTAAGCTCTATAATCGTTTCTTAAGCACGTTGAGAGCTAGACTTTGGTCACTTGGTGTTCGTAGACTTGGCGAAATTTTAGAGCATGGCACGCATGGACCATCCTCTCCGCAGCACTCTCATCCAAGCGCAAGGCATCAGCTCATAGACTTCCAACATCATTGAAAACGCATAGCTCCCAACCCGCAATCTCGCGATGCCGCAATTTCCAAGTCTGAAGAACAAGCGCATCGCAACGTGTGGCATTCCTGCATTTACCCAACTAATCCAGCCATGGCTAACGCGCCGCAGCGTCTTCAGCCTCACCAAGGACGTGCACACTCGCCTGCCTCGCGAGTTGCGCGATATGGTGTATCAATACTTGATCACGCCTCGCGACATCAGCGACATAGAAAGATGCGCTGCATTCTGCTTGGATAGATTCCCATATCGCCGCGGAGAGGGACCACAAGAGTACAGGACTTTTCCCGCCAGTAAGACGGATCTGCCATTCATCGCGGACGCAAAGCTAGTGTACAAGCCGTTTGCGCACGAAGTTGTTGAGACGGTGTATGAGTCCAATCGAGACTTGTGGGTCGACATGCCTTCTGCGATACCGAAGTTCCTGGACACCGACTTCTTCGGCACGGGGTGCACGCCGCGACATGCGAAGTTGCCGAAGTTGCATGTCAGTGGCATCTTGGATGTTGAGAAACGTCTGCCTAACTGCATTGATCTTGCGACTTTGCAAGCTGATCTTGCGACTTTGTTAGAGTGTACGTGGGGTCATGGTTTTGAATTGGACATTGTTTTTCGGACCGAGCTTGGGATATCGCACTCTGGCGAGCGATACATTCTCACTCTTGCGCATACCATGTGCACGGTATGGCAGATTTTGATGCCGTTTCTTACCAAAGTGCAGAAGAGAGGAGCGAGTGTACAGGTTCTGATGTTGACTATGACGAAAACATATAGCTACACGAGTGACGAGCATGACATGCCGGAAACAGAAGAGGAGTGGTTGGACGACTTGAGGGTTGCGCTGCGCGGACTGTACGAGGGGCAATGGAGGATGGAGTATAGTGGACAGCCACCACGCAAAAGACGCAAAGAAGTTACTGCAGGGAATGTCCTTACAAGATGGTTGTACTTGTAAGTGCTGCTGCTGTACCAGCCCCAAGAATTGATGCTCTTGACTTCAGCACCCGTTTCCGCGTTGTACGGTATATTCAAGCGCCCAAGAGCCAAGATCAGACACTCAAAGTCGCTCAATCCTCAATCACCCGATGTCTTCATATCCGTCCGCCCACCAAACCCAACTCGCTTCACCCGCTCCAACCTCTTCTCGCTAATCCAAAAACTCTCCGGAAACCACACCGGCCTTGCGCCATCCAGCAACATACTCACCAGCGCCTCCGCGCTTTTCAAACACAACACCATACCATGTCCATTAAAGCCCGCAGATACCCACACGCCCTTCATGCCAGGTAGCTCGCCCACAAACGGCCGTCCATCCGCCGTGGCGCCCATGATCCCAGACCATTCCTGTACAATGCGCTTTGAGGCGTCGTCTTCTGTGCTCTCGCCCCATGTCTCGGCCCCGAAATATCCAATGAGGCTGTTGCGGAGGTATGTGGAGACGGTCGGATTCAGGGATGCGTCGTCCACGGTTCCGTACTCGCTTGCGCCGGATAAGGGGAGTCGTCCTAGGCCACCCCCAATGATGATGTGTTGACTCCCGTCGTCGAGTGGGCGAGGTATCATATACTCATAGCCGTCTCGGTATATGAAGGAGTACGTCGTTGGGAGCGGAGTTGGTAATTTATTCGTCGGGCCTGGGCGCTGCGCAGTGATCTGGCCGCGCAGAGGGACGATCGCACCCTGAAGAGATGAAATCAGGTAAGGGGTGTAGCCGTTTGTTGCGAGAATGACGTTGCGTGCGAGAATGGTGTTGTGGTCCGTGTAAATTGCCCATAATGCATCCTCATTTTCTCGAGGCTGTTCCGGAGGTAGTATGTCATGCACCGTCGTGTTGGTGCACAATACCAAGCCCTTCTCGACGCACTCCTTTAGCACTCCAGTCGTGAATCGATACGCATGTATACGGCCAGCAAGATACTCAATCATGCCGTGAACCCATTCTTCCTCTCCTACCGCCGGGTTACTGTTCTGCCTCGCAACATGGAAATCCGCCTCGAGTAAGCCTCTACCTGAGTAAAGTTGATACCACGCCATTTCTCCCGCTTCCTTCTCCTCTTCTGTAGCTTCTGCCTGTAGTGCTTCAATCGCTTTCTTTCCCTTCTCAAATGTTTGTTCGTCATATATGATGTCGACCGTGGTGCACAATTCACTCTCGCATCGAATCCCCAGTTTCTTGGCTAATTGATGCGTCTCAACAATATTCGCGTACTCCAGCCTCGCAATCTTCAACGCCTCCTCTTTGCCAAGCTCCTCTACATGCGCAAGATAGCTCCGATAGCTCGCGGCCTTCGTGTGGCCGCCATTACGACCGGTCGCGCCACTACATATCTCACGCGATTCAATCATGATGATGCGCGCATCAGGCTGCGATTTGAGAATGTTGTAGGCGATCATGGTGCCGGAGATACCGGAGCCGACAATAGCGTAGGAGTACGGCGTTGTCGTCGTGTCGGCTTCTGCCTCGATTACATTTGCGAGAGGGGATTTGGGGTTTTGCCAGTATGATGGAAGGGGGTTGGCGACTGGTGGCTTGAGGAAGATGCGGGCGCGTGATTCCATGGTGAAGGGAATTGAGTTCTTATCTGTGATAGCGGGAGAATTGCAGGATTAGAGGTCAGTAAAAACACCCGCGAGCGAGTATCGATGTAATTGCTTTGAATAAACGAACTGCTCTTGTCTGATGTTTAAGGATGTACAAGCGGTGGGGTTTGTGGAAGGTGTGGACAGCACCGGCTATACCTGCCTGACTAGGATTAGCGCCTCACGCGACTATTACTTTCACTCAACCGACGAGCACTTAGTATAAATTTAGCCCACCACCTCGCTGTGCGCCAATTATCAGGTCACGATGTAGTAAAGCAGAAAGAACCAAGAAATGAGAAGAAAGCAATATGTGTGCATCAGAATAGCAGAAAAATTATTCAAACGATACGAGCAGCGTACTGACATCGTACAGGCCACCTTCTGGTTTCTCTCAATGATTAAACGGGGTCTGGAACCCACGTATACCTGAGTTAGACTTTCATACTTTACCTTCCAGTTATGACCCACTCGACCAGCGGGTGTCCAACCTGAGGACCGTGGCAGAGTTCGTCAGTAATAAATATATATACTCCATCAACTAAACATGCCCCATATTGTTTATCCTTGTGCCAAAGTGCGAGTACTTGTGGCTATATTGTCGTTTGAATGTGCGCGAGCGAGCCCGAAAGCGCATTTTCACCTCCGCACATTCTTGCCACCCGAGAGGCTGACGAAGCAACTCGCACGTAATGCCACGCGATCCTGTATATGTACAGACAAGCCTCTGAGAGTATGGCCATGTCTTTTGGCCCATGTCGACAAAGATAGAAACACCCACTGTTCAACACTGGCGAATGGAGGAGGACGGAAGTAAGCTGGAAGAGTCCAAACAATTTGTAAAGAGGTGGAATGACTGTTGGGCGAGATGTCGCTCTGTCGAAATGCATGTGCAATATGACACGCACGAATAACCACAAGCAGGATCTTCGAAATGGGATACGGGCATCCCGGAAGGAGACATCATCTTTGGTCCGCTTCAAGATACATGTCGGTTGTATGGCCGTCCCCATTTCACCGACCAAGCGCATAATCAGGCGGGTTATGATGCCTGGATCAGTCGTGTCGCGCACTTCAACCTTGGTCTGCTGGGCCTTTTGTACGACAGGTGGCATCGCAAGCACTTCCTGAGTAGTCATCGTGGCGAGAGATTGCGCAAGGTGAGAAAGAAAAGAGGTGGCCTCGAGGGTTTTAAGCGCGATCAAGACTGCGCTGGCCGGAAAATCGCGCCGCAATCCACTTTTTTTTTCGAATACTGCTTTATTGGTAGGAAGAAGCTCGAATGCCTCGATTAGTACCGCGTCCTCAGACCGGGTGAATGTGATGCCCGCATTCTGCGCTCTAAGATGTGCTGCAACCATACCGGTGCCATGAGGTGACACGAGCTCTCGACGAGCAGAAATGAGGTGATATCACCGGTCTTGAGTGAAGAATCAGAACACGGGAAAGAATTTGGAAAAGCAAAAACGTGTGGGAGGTGGACTTGATAACGTCTAGAGGAATCACCTTCTCAAATTCCGTACTTGCCGTCGACAAGCCTGTCGCGCGGTCCACCCTCATCCAGTCTCATTTTGGATTAGGTACAGCCTTGCATTTTTCTGGAGGAGATACGAAGGACAATTTCGACACATGTTTGATCAAAGAACGGTGACCTTGCCCCGTCACCCTGTGATGACTGGTGAAGGGCTGGGTACGGATGAGGGTGCATGTCGAGTTCCTGTGGGCCTAGTCACATAAGTCTCTATTCTTGGAGCTCTCAAGATGACAGCCGTGAAGATGAGATGCGATTGATATGAAGCAATCCGAGATTCGCATATTATCGGTGGTTGAAACTATGACGATGCCGGAATGTTGATGGGCCGTACGGTAGGGGCGCGCGAACTGGGCAGCCACCGGGATGGGATTAGTATAACCCCATATGCTAGATGATATCCGTATATGGACCGTAGTAACTGGGCCCTGTTTCGATGAAAGCTGATCATGCTGTGCGATGGAGTGTGGGAGTGAGACGTGTTTACCCGACTTGAAGTCCGCAAGTGCGACTCGGTAAAGTGCGCTAATCACAAGTTGGGCTTAGCTCCGTCTCCCCTGCACTCCGCATCCAATACCGGAATTGCAAGATGCCCTCTTTCAAAGGTGGAACTATATGACCTTGGGCCGATAGCGGTTTTGAGGGATGGAATCTTACAATCGAATGTTCGTCCATGTGCGCGGAATCATGCTGAGGTCTCTTGTGTTGCAGCGATGAACGCGGATACAAGAACAACGGCATGTATGAAAAGATATCAATGGTGAGATACACACTCCCGCAACGTTCAGTTTGACGTTGATACTCTTGCCGCATGGTTCGTGTAACCTGGACTGCGATTCACGAGTAGTAGAAGCAGACTAATGCTGCACCTGTAGGTGCCGAGGTTCAAGGCGTTTAAACTTTACACAACATAACACTGCCAACACACAGCTCCGCTTTGAGATCATTGCCGTCCTCAACCTCCGACATACATTCAAGGCGCATCGAACTATCACTCTACTATATTCGTTCGGCAATCGTCCATCATGGCTGTACCGGGCAAGATCGCAGCCGTCGTGGCATACCCATCGAAGCACCCCGAAACTGGCGATGCACTCAAATTCAACATGGAGTATTATCTGGCAACTCACATGCCCCTGATTGAGCGCGCTTGGGGTCCGTACGGCTTGAGATCATGGAGCATCAACACCTTCGCCGATCCCTGCCCGATCTCCGGGGGGAAACTGCCATATCTGGTTCAGACGACCTGCTACTTCGACTCCATAGCCGATTTCAAGAATGCGCTGGAAAAGGGAAGCAAGGAGTCGGGGCCGGACGTAGATAACTTCTCGAATGTTTTTCCAGTCATTTGGGTGGGCGAGACGGCTAGCAACAATGTGCTGAGATTTGCGGACGAGGGGACAGCACAGGCATGATAGCAGCGCTGAATGACACCAAAAAATCAGGCATTGATGGAAACAGTAGACTGGGAATTGAGAGAACGCGCTGTCCCTACATGACCGCTTATTGGCGGATAACTCGGTACAAGATAGCCCGATCTAGCTCATTCAAAATAAATCGAAACATCTCGTCAGAGCATCGCATCTTCAATGCAAAGACTCTCGCAGCTCGCATTACATCTCGCGCAAAGTCAGGGTGGCAGTAATCTGAACAGATCCCAATTTACCCCGCATCGGCGCGACCCCGCAACCACAAACACCATGGCAAAGACGAAAGTCGTCGTAACGCGACAGCTAATCGACGAAGCGCAAGCCCTGCTTGACGCGAAAAGGGATGAGCTTGAGATAGTGCAATGGAAATCTGAGAAGGCTCGTCACCCCGAAGACAATTGAGATGGTATTGGCCGCTGACATGCCTGCAGCCCTGCGATCGATCATGGCTTCTCGAAAATGCAAAAGGAGCGGCGGGAATACTGGTCATGCTGTCTGACCAGGTCAATGAAGAGCTGCTACAGGCAGCGGGTGACCAACTCAAAGTCATCGCATCGTTCTCGGTTGGGACGGATCACGTCGAGCGGGAAGCACTGAAGAAGCGCAACATCCGACTCGGGTACACGCCAACGTGTCTCACAGATGCGGTAGCTGATCTCACTGTCATGCTCATCCTGATGGCACAGCGAAGAGGAGGCGAATCAATGGCGAAGGTGATCAAGGGCGAGTGGCCACAAATGCCATGGCACCCGCTTCTCATGACCGGACCTCAAATTCGCGGCTCGACGGTTGGATTCCTCGGGTTTGGAAGAATCTCGCAAGCGTCGCTACAGCGACTGCTGCCATTTGGGATTAAGCGCGCCATATACCTCACCTCGAAACCCGGCCAGCCAGTCAAGGAGGACCACTTCGGACTCATCAAGAACGCTGCAATACCCATCGAGCCTGCGAAGAGCGCGGACGAACTCGCTAGCGACAGCGATGTGATCATCGTAGGCTGCGCTTTGACACCGAGCACGAAGCATCTGGTTAGCACAGACTTCTTCAAGAAGATGAAGAAGCTTGCTGTGATTGTGAACATCGCACGAGGTCCCATAATTGACACCAATGCCCTCGTCAAAGCTTTGGATGAAGGCCAAATCTTCGGCGCGGGACTAGACGTAATCGAGAACGAGCCGAACATCCAAGCGGATCACCCGATCCTCAAGCAGCCGAGATGCGTACTTGTGCCACATATCGGCTCGGCAACGATCGAAACGAGGGAGCAGATGGCGACGGAATCCGTGAAGAATCTGCTTGCAGGGCTGACGGGCGAGGCGATGGTGAACGAGTTGGAGCTATGACTGCACAAGAATTAACAAAATGAACTGATCGACTAATCGTAGCCCCGATTGTCAGATCTCTCACTGCATTTGGTGAGATATTGAGATCATCGCGTCGTGCGAACGTGCTACATACTACGTTGTCTAGACTTCCCGTACTTGTTGCAGTCTCACAGCCGCCTAGTTCGTCGGCTAAAGACTATTAGCATTCTTTCACCATATAAGGATTGCGAGGCAATACTTAGCTGTCCGCCCACGAGTTCTTTCTGCACGTCTTCTCTATGAAACACAGCCTCCAAAGTTCTCATCCTTCCTCGACATCTCCAGTCTGCCCCACCCTCACCTCACGATCAGCCAGCCAGCCAGCATGTTCAATCCCCTGCCATATCTTCTACTCTTCCAAATGGCCATCGCTATCCCGACCAGCATCTCGCCAGACCGAACCATGTACCCATGCAAAGACGAAGCAGGCTTCGAAACCTGTGTCGATTTGAACCAACGAGAAATCGACCAGCACTCCGACCAGCCATACAACTCAAGGATGTGCGATCTCTATATCGGCCAGTTCGGTTGCCATGCGCAATACTGTCCTCTGATTCTGAACGCGACTATTGAGAACATGACGAGAACATACTGCGCGGAGGCCAACAGCATACCGGATTGCGAGTCTACAGTACCAGAAATGGAGAGTTGCGTAGCGAGCAAGAAGCCAGAGCTTGTGAACTGCAGTTCGGAATCAGACAACATGCATTGCTTATGCGAAGCTTTCAACGACGCTTTATCGTGCTTCGAGGAGTGTCCAAGCGCGCCTGAGCGGGAGGCTTATCAGAATCAGGCGCGACGCTTCTGTGATGCTTCGGACCAGGAGTAGGTTATCGGAAGAGAGCATGGAGATTTCCCAGCGGTATCAGGCGAGTGAGACGGATTTTCCGTGGTGAGGGCATGTCGGCGTAGGTCTCAATGAGCGGAAGACGACATGGTCACAAGCTGGCCTACGCGCTGTTTCTTGTAGGGGTGGTGTAGACATTACGACAAAGGGTTGGCATTTCTTTCGCTTCGCGTTGCCATGATGGGGCAAAGTCGCGAGTCTCGCTTCCCCTGCTTTTGGTTGTGGCTGTGCATGTTAGCGACTGCCTGAACTCAGCCTGGCAGCACTTACTACATCACATAAATCTTACTCTCCTGGACCGAATAAAGTTTGGGCCATCGTGGATGCTCTCAGTTTCGTAGACCATCGATTCCTTTTTTCAGAATGGTGACCTCCACGAAGCAAATAACTCCAGCTGATGCTGTCACAGTGGTGCGCACTGAAGTTCAAAAGTCACAAGCACCACGACCGCCGCCGCGTACAACCGGGCAACATGACGAACCTTCCACTGGCGAGGAACAGCTACCTTTGTATTCCAAGGATGGCTCTGATGCATTAAGCGAAATCGAACAGCTAGCGACGACTTTGCGCATGAGCGACAGCAATGGACTTCCGATTACTTCATACCCTGCACCTATCTACGATGCCAATTTCCAGTTAGAAGAGAACAATCTTCTTCGCCGCCGCATCATAGACATATACTACGACGCCATCAGCAAAGCCGACATGCACATGGTCAGTGCGCTTCTGGAATCGGGCATGGTGACAGTTGAGACGACAGACAGCGCGAACATGACGCCGCTTCTAGCAGCTATTAAAGCAGGCAATATAGCCGTTGTTCGATATCTGGTAAATATCGGAGCCGATGTTGATGCGCTGGGTGTTACTGCGATATGCTATCGAGATCCGAAACGACCCAGGATGGACGAATCGAGGCCAATTTATCGGACGCCGCTGCAGTATGCTGCGGAGCTTGGCAACTTAGCTATCGTCAAATTGCTGATGGAGAAGGGTGCAGACGATTCTATGGTTGCCCCAGACGGTCAAATTGCACTTCGACTAGCTGCATCGAATGGCCATCGCGATATCGTCGCGTACCTTCCAAGACGTCGGGGCGGCGGGTTCAAGAGATGGAAAGCCAAGCATGCCACGGCTATGCGACAATGTAAAAGAGCCGCACATAGCCTTTACGAAGTCGGACGATTTTGTGTATACGAAGTCCCTAGGTTCTTCGTCTGGACAATACCGAAGAATGTGTTGTTGATGCCGATCGTAAGGGCGTTGAAGTGGCTACACGAGCACCGGGCGGAGATACCAGGCATGGTCGCAGATGCGATGAGAAAAGTGTGGTGCGGAGCGAAGAAGGCGCCCGGCGTCGTCTGGCAGGGCTTGAAGAAAGTGCCGAAGTTCATGAAAGACTTGGTCAGCGCCATTGGAAAGTTCTTGAAATTCTGTCTGGCAGCTACATGGAAGTTCATCAGCCGGATACCGAAGGCGACGAAGATTGCACTCGTCTGGCTCTGGGAAGGTATAAAGAATACCGGCGTCGCCGTCGGCAAAGTCGTCGCGCAGCTCGTTTCGTTCTTACATACCACCGGCGCGGCTATCGCGGGTTTCTTTCAGCGCATCACACTACAAGACATCGTCCGAGGCCTTGCTGTCTGTCTACATACTATTTTTAGCGACGCTCCGAAAGCGATATGGCAGTGGCTTTGCACTTTCGGCGAGGCATCGATGAAGGTGTGCAAGGCAATGTTTGGTGGTATGAGCTGGCTTATATTGGAGCTGTTCAAATGCATAATTGCAGCTCTAGTATTTGCGCCAAAGAAAATGGGTGAGATCCTAGTGGCTTGTGGAAGCTCGGTGAGGAATGGTGGAAAGGAGGTTTTGGTTTGGATCGATCCGAAATGGCCGTAGTTCACATGGTAAGCGGGACCAGCAGAACGAAGGGCTCGGCTGTGGAGGAAGCAAGTAGACGTGCATACATGCTGCCATTATTCTTCGTTTTGACTATACCCGCCCAGCCGCATTGCCGAAGAAGGGGCTTCTGGTTGGTCCATTCTAGTTCCATCCGCCATCCCATTCTTCCAGCACCAGACTCGTGGCCAAATATCGCTTATGGCTCTGTATATCCTCCCTTCTAGCGTACACCGATCGCCCGGTGTAGCGTTGTCCGATTATCGGCTGCCGTGCCGTTGGGATTCCACCCGAGGGCGATGAGCATATTGTTGATTGTACCATCTGCAAGTCTCAGTTACACATTGGGCTTGTGGATCAGAAGACTTATTCACCTGCCATCAAGGTTGCACAAGTCCACTTTAGTAGCAGGGAAGCCAAGAATGACCTCGTTCGTAAGGTAATGATGGAGGGGGGTCAAGTTCTCTCTACCATAGTAAATCTTGAGGTTTGCTGCGACTGCGGAAGTGTTGTGGGCACTGCAAAGATTAGAGTCGGAAAGGTGGGGCGTATGTAGATTACTCACGTTGCTTTCTCGCATAGTAGCTCTTGATGACGACCAACAATGCGGGTGCGCACATGCGCAGCCTGGTCTTGCAGGTCCTTGATGTTCTTCTCGATGTTTCCCAGGCGGCTGTTGATGTCGTTCAGCGCCTTGACGAGAAGGTTGCCCTGTTGCACGTCGGGGCTGACGGTAAGGAGCTTGAGATGAGCGCTTGCCTCCTCGAACTGCTTGGCGAGATGTTCAAAATTGGGCGGTGAGGGAAATGCCATCGTGCTGGTTCGAACGACAGGGTGGAACCGGGCCAGTCGTGATGTCGCAAACTTCTGAAAGTCGAAGTTGCAGACGGAGGTGGGTGGGCTTTGTTAAATAGTTTTGCGCTTTCGGGGCAGATCTTGGCAAACTCTTCTGTCGCAAAGCAACCAAACCAACGGTTTCGAGAAGATTCTGGCGGGACGGAAGGAAGTGAAAGAGCTCGAAAACGATTATAATTGCACAGGGCCGCACCAGCTAACCGGCCGTACCACCATTATACCTTTCATCAGCAGCAATGGCGATCAGGACATCCTTGCCACAAGATGCACCTTGCCTGACCTCGCGCATAACATCAATGACCTCTAATTCATTATTAGAACCATGCGCTCACTGTCTACCTACACCTGCTCCGTATTTCCAATGAGCGAATAACCAAGTAGTTCAGCTGGGCCACGGATTTCATCGCAGTTCTTGACCTTGTGTTTCATCAGGTAGCCAGCTCGCGCCTTTCCTCGTAGGCTAAATCACAATCCCTGTGACTGACTGATCCTGAACACAACACCCTCACATCTAGTCAAACCATTCGTATCACCTCCTCATAGATACGTCCTACTCCCCCCAAAGCCCAAAAAATCAGCAACAGACCCTGCCTGCCCCTCAGCGCCAGCTGCGGCTTGAAGAGCTGCAAATTCACTCCAAGCTCCCACTCGATTGCCAGCAACTGCTCCTCTGTTCATTTTCAGCTCCCCCGTATCCTACAAACCTCGAGCGCTCACTCACCATTGAGATACCGGATCCGGAACGCGTGCAATAGGAAGCTGGGGATCTTTTCGCCCGTCTTGACGTTGACAAGTGATGTGAGAGCCTGCCAGTAGCGCGTGCGGAGATTGTTGGCTTCTTGGGCTTGGAGATCGCTTGCGTTGTAGTGCAGATGAGCGGTGTGGGGTTTGGGGGAGGGGAGAGACGTACGCGGCTTCTGCGGCTTTGGTTGAGTCCATTGTCGTGCGAGGTTGAGGTTGAGGTCGTGGGAGATGGTGTGCGAGTATTGCTGCTGGATGCTCGGCGGTGCATGTCAGTAAACTGGTGAGGGCGAGAAGACGTGTGGTAGTAAGTTCGAGCTTGTTTATAAAGTTCACTAGCTGCCCGCCGGCATTGGTGAGCCTGAGAGGTGGTGTTGGTGACGATATGAAGGGAGATGAAAGCGGCGGAGATGAGTATGAGTGAGGATATAGTAGAACGCGATTTGTCGCAGAGATACCATGTGCATTTAGTCAAAGCGCATATCAGGGTTGAGGTGATTCATTCGTCACTTCACTCTCACCCTCAACATCGCCCCTCTTACTTTTCCCCCATTCTTCAATCTCTCCACATCCCCACATCCACTTCTTCCATTCTGCCATTCCCTCAGCCACTGCTGACAAAATGATCCTTTCTCGCCCCTCACAAGTTGACCTCGTCCATCTAGACATGCGCATCCGCGCAGCCATCGAAGAAATCCCGCGCAAGCAAAACAACCATCGATCCGAGGATGCTGACGATATGAAGCTGGATCTTCAACTCCCTCCAGTTAACTATCCGCTCGAGAGTCCCTCGTACATGGCAGCCACCGACACTCGCATTTCCTATCTAGAGAGCGAATTACGAGCAATGTGGAAAGTGACGAGGAGGTTGAGCGCCGAGTAAGTGTCCACCATCACACTTGAGGATGCGCGCTGTTTATTGACATTGTACAGATTGCACAATCGCGATGCGAAGGAGTATAACAGCAGCCTTGACATGTTTTCCAGCTTGCGTCCGCTCCATGATCCTGAGACAAATCGGCCAGTTGGTAACTTTCCTAGGAGCATGTTCGCCATGCATCAAATGGAAGGTGAGTGCCCATTTGCAGCGCCAATACTGCACATTGCTAAATATGCGTAGAGCCAAAAGTCGACCAACTCCTCGTACGCGTCCGTGCGCATCACTTCGCTGAGTCTATGGGCCTCGTTGAAAAGCGGGAGCACCTGGAGGGCTTCATCAGGGGTCAAAAGGTATTCTGGGTCCGGGAGCGTAGGCGGTAGCTCTGAAATGTGTTGTCTGGAAAAGTGTCTGAAATGTTGGGCTGCGGGTCTTGCGACATATGGTGTTGAAAAGCCGCTGTTATCCTAGGTTCTTGCTGGTATAACGCTGTTTTCAGCTAGGGATTTGCGATATATGGCATCGTGTTGTGCAATCCTGTATCTCTGCACTGGTATCAAGAAAGTGGCGCAGAGTCCTTCAGACATGCCGAATTGACGACATCTCACCTCCTGTGCCGTGAATGTGCAGACCTAAGCTATACAGAGGGGTCTTGATAGAGCAAGAACACCTTTCGTGTCGAGGAATCGAGGCAGGGCTGGCAGGTAGACATCAATGTCGTCGAGTAACCGGATGGAGAGCACCTGTGCATGATGAAATGAGGCTCCTGTGATCTATAATAATTTTCATGTGCCAAAGTTCTTGATTAAGCAACCCCATAGCCCCAACTTGAGGTGCACATGGCCCATGCAGACATTTCATCGCTCGTCCCCTGTGCGATATCGATTTGCGAACACAAAAATGCTGTGATATGTGTCTGGTTACATATTCGCCAGCCTAGATCTTGATGTCGAGTAGCTTTCGGATGTCTTCTTACTCTTACCCGCCTATATCCGCGGCGATTTGAATGCAGTCGCCAATCGAACTTTGCTACAGGCAAGACGCCCTTATGTCGAACATGCTGAGTGATATTTTTCGCGACTCTCTTGTCCATCCGAGCAGCCCTGTTGTCTTATCAATTTTCTATTCCGTCTCGCAATCATAAACTCTTACTCACCTGTCAAAGCATTTACCCAATGGCTTCTCCATTCAGCCCCCGCGTCGGTCTTCTCTCGCAACAACGAGCGCCTTGACGTCGCTCGCGGCCTTGACCTGCCCGTCCACTTCCCTCATTTCACCGATAAGGAAGGCGCGCTCGGACTCTGGCTTCACCGTGACCGCTGACTGCTCTCCGCGCTGTGGCCAGATCATTCCCCAGGCTTCTTCGATAAGGTTCCAAGCGTAATTTGCTGCACCTTGTATCATGGGCCAGAGGGGCTGGTGGTGGTGGTCGTCCATTCCTGATTCAGAATTGGAGGGCCGCTGCCGCTGCCTTTTGTCGCAACGACTTTCAGTGCGCGCGGAAATGCGTTCAATGATGCTTATGTGGGTCGGAATTGATAATGAAGTGAAATTTGGATGTGGCTTGTGGTGTTGAAGAAGGTTGGAGCGAGTCAGGGTCTCGGAAAGGCCAAGAGATAAGGGTCAAGATAAGGTGAGTGCGGCGACGGCGGGGTCACCGTTGTACATAGGGTTGCGCCAGAGTTGTGTAACTTCCCACTCAACTTCTAGATCATCGAAAGTGATCGTGCGGTCTCTTATGGTGTGACAACGCATGATCGTGCGTGGCATGTTATCAGTTACGCACGCGGAAGCTTGCCAGACCATCGCGACGCTTTCCATGTCGCGATAATTTTCTCACATATAAGCCTCGCGAGTCACGGTCGAGAGATCTTTAAAGCAAGTGCTGGGGGATGAAGATGTGCACAACTTCTACCGCGACAATAGCAAGTCGTGTCTCGAGTCCGGCAGTCACCTGCCGCGGATCGAGTCGCGTTTGACCGTCGGTTACGCCCGAGGTGTCAAGGCTTGTACACAATCGATCACGGTTAAATAAGAAACAAATAGAAATTCTGACCAGTGAAGAAGAACATATATTCTAATGAAATAGTGGGCGAAGGTAAGACTAAGGTAGGACATGTCTGCTCTCTCGGTGGATTATGGAAAGAATTCCGCGCGACAGGATCCGCACCGGTATCGAGAGGCATGGTATGTAGTGAGCTGTGTCTTCAAACACTCCTCACAATACAAATGTGCACAGGCCAATTTGCGCATTGCGGTGTCCGAATCGAAACATATGCTGCAGATTGTGCCAGGGTCCGTGGGGACAGCAACGCTCACCTGACCGATTTCGACATCCTCAGGCCCCGGGAGGACGTCCTGAAGGTCTTCTTCTGTATATTCTTCATATTCGTCCTCGACTGCATCGTGTATTACTGGCCAGAAGTCGCTTAGCAACGGCGATGCGTACGAGAAGAACTGTGCAATCTGGTCGTAGAATGTACGGAGATGTTGCCGGGCGCGGGCAGATTGCGGCGATACGGCGTTGCCATTAACGAGACCCATAGCTCGCAACAGTACGTCGAAATCAGCCCGGATATAGATGCGAAGGGGTTCCTGCACGAGTTCGACAAACAAGTTGGCATCGATATCTTGGCAGCCTAGTCCTCGAGACAAGACTTCTGTTTGCTCATGAACATATAGTTCAATCATGCCAGACAGTGCATCTACTTGTTCCTGCGAGTATATTGCAAGCGCTGCTTCGAACTGATAATGCGTCAAGTTCTCTCGCATTGTATTGATCGTGACGAAAATCTCCAACATCCTCGAATTGATTAGCTTTGAGATCTGATCCGCAATGGCACCGGCCATTCCTAACGCACCGAAGGTTTCGCCAGCGTGCTGAACGCGCGCTGTGCAGATTTTGATGTGAAATGCCTTCAAGATGGCGTGCAAGAAAATGAACTCTGTGTCAAGCTCCTCATAGTAGATCGTAGCAAACCACAGACGTTCGGAGACTAACTCAGAAGCATGGCTGGGATACGGGGTATCCCACTCATCAGCCTCGTCCGGATCAAGAAACCTGCCAGCCTCAAAAGCATGTCGCGCCAAGAAACCCCATCGATCGTCGTGATTGATAATGAGATCCAGTGCCTGTACATCAGACGAAAGCTTATGGTCCAGCCGTGCCAAGGCCAGCGTGGCCCACAGAAGACACGTACCATCAAGGAAGTGTTCCCCTCGAGTTTGCTCTGTTGTGAACTCTGTCAAGCGTGATTGATCCGTCATTGTGGTAATGCGGTTGATGGGGAGACTTCTGGTTGTGGATTCGAGAGGATATGTTGCTGCATTGGGGGTACAGTTTTTATATTGATATGAGCAAGTTGCGAACGGTGATCATGCACACACAATGGGTGCATGTTCACAAAGCTGGCAGCATCATTGTAGCTGATGAATCGCTCTTAGTGAGAGAGCGGCACGTACAGATGCCGTCCTGATGAATTGACTGTGCTCTCCGCTGTTTCCACTTGCATTGTTAAAATCTAGCACCGGCCGCGAGTCGGATATAACAAGGACGAGTACTTCGAATTCGAGCTGCTCTCTTCGACTTTCTTGCTCGCAAGACATCGTGCCCGTGATCGTGAGGCAAAGTAGGCGTTGGAATTATGAAGCAACAAAGTTCTATTGTTGAGTTGACGAGGAGCAGTCGCGCGCAAGCAGACGGAAGGATCAAGGCGGGGGCTTTGCCAAGACGCTAAATTTTATCCAAAACTGCGAGTTCCACCTACAGACTCGTTCGTTCATGTGCACTTCCGAAGACGCATGGATACACCACTGTACGAAACTCTGAAAGCAACGTGCTGCCAGTCTCTATCCCACCCCTGCTGGGATGGACAGACTCTTCCAACAATGACAGGACGCTGAGACTCTCGCCCCGATCGGCTCCGATCGGCTCCGGATCGTGCTGAGCCATCGTCTGGTCTCTGGTATGTAGTCATTGGGTGTCAGGTGTGGGATTCTAAGAATCGACAGTATTGGAGACTTGCCCGCTGTCGCACTGTCCCCTTGAGCTGACAATGAGCTGGACGTATTCACTAAAAAGTACAAACAACGCCTTATTCAATTGGCGTACCCGTGGCCGAAATGTCGCGAGACAACCAGCCAATCGCTCATAGTATTGGCATGATGGCTGTACCATGCTGCCAATAGTCAAGGATCCATATCGAAATCAGGCCTCCATCACGCTCCGGCGCGTACGAGCTCTTCAGCATGCCAAGCGTTTTCACCGAAGAAAGGCACTCATCATGTCTGCCTCTCTCCCGAGCTCTACAGTGACGCGTCAAAAGTTAGTTTCGCGTTTCGCGACGCGGGGTGCAACACCAAACGCGCTCCAAACTTCAACACCACATAACTATGGCTACGCCACGCCGAATTTTACAAGAAATA
>TARA_R110002003_G_scaffold48_26_pt1 | contig 25761 bp, 21 predicted proteins | sample TARA_R110002003 | Tara Oceans TARA_R110002003 (sample SAMEA4396441) | marine metagenome | biome: Westerlies Biome; feature: [SRF] surface water layer (ENVO:00010504); material: water (ENVO:00002006), including particulate matter (ENVO:01000060) such as... | depth 5 m
GCGTTGTTCTCGAATTCGAAGCCGCTAGGCGTAGCTCCGGATACTTTTTCAAAATAATATGTACATTCATGGTAAAGCCCATGAAGCTCATGCACGATAGCCCTGGAATTGTTTGTAGTGAAAGGTGCTGGAGACGAGTGGATAGCGCGTAAAAAATTACGCAGTACTGCCAGCGTAGCTTTCAGAAAGTGTACACTAGGTGCTTGGCGAAAATCGGCCACACGGACGAGCCTTTCCTGGATATTTTCTTCCTCGAGAAAGTCGCCTACGCTTCGATGAGAGAGTACTGTGTGGTACCACTGGTAGTCAGAAATATCTGTCGTTAATTGTTCCCATATGCTGTCCATGTCAACTTCCAAAGTCCCTTACTGACAACGGTGATTCTCTCCTTCGCTCTTATGGACGCTTGGTGCAAGCTCTTGAAGTCCACTCTTTCCACGTTCTTCGATGTTAGACGCGCACTATCGTTGAGGTAATGATGCACTAGTATTCGCGGCCGATGAGAGGAACTGATTGCTAAAAGCAGGGACCTGGCAGACTTCTTCTGGTACTCAGGAGACACCGAATTCAGGATATACTCGTAAAATTCCTTCAGATCATGAGGCAGCTCGCGCAACCTCAGTTGCAGGTCATGTATATGGTCCGCGTTTGTAATTCCTGCGAGTAGCGAATCGCAGGCAAGACGAACCCACAGGAAGACTCCTTCTGCGGCCTTGACGATCTCATCCACTAGACTCCCGTAGTTTATGTCATCCACGGCGAGTTTCATGAACTTTTCGTCTTTTCCTAGTCTCTCCTGTGCATAAGTCTTGATATCGCTCTTTGTCAGGTCGTGCAGTGCTAGCCAATGGCTCTGTCCCTCGCAATACTGCTTTTTGAAAGTCTGATATGGCCGAGTGGAGACGCAGAGCTTGAGGCATGGACGATCATGGAACATTTTGAGAAATTCGAGCAGAATCACTTCCTGTGAGCTCGGATTGATGTTCTGCTCCTGGTCGTTGAACTCATCCAAGCCATCAATGAGGATAAAAAAGCAAAGACTCTGGTTGACAGTATGGTCAAGTACACGTTTCAGGGCGTCCATGAGCGAGTCTTTCGAAAACGTGAACTTGTCGCCACCAATTGTCCAGCTCTGGCCTGGGAACGCAACTGGAACAAGAAATCGATGATGCTCCAGAATTTGAAGCAGAAGAGAGCGCAGCAGGCCCAGTAGGGAACGCTGGATCTGTTCGCCGCGATTCCAGAAGAAGTATTTGGCAATGACGATATGCCGGTCGCCCGCCCAATTCTCAAGGGCTGATCGGAGCCTTCCGTGATGGGCGATGAACCTCATCAAGGTGCTCTTACCGGCCCCAGGTTTTCCGAAAACGCAAAACACATTGTGATGGGCGTCATTCGATCGCAGCCAGTCAAGGAATGCATGACCTTTCCGGCTAGGTGTGTCTGCACGGCCTGCAAGAACATTTGTTCCACCATCCTTGTTATCGTTGGGGTCACACATCACCCACTTGAAGGTCTCTTCATGAGCTTGTTTGACGTCGTCTTGTCGACGATAAATTTCCGGGAAATATAATGCTCGGAGACAACCCGATTGTGCATCGAATTCGTCCTTCCTTGTAACCCAGTCGCTCACGACCTGTTGCAACTTGCTATTTTCCTTGCTCGTGTCCGTTGTGGCGCGGAGCTCGCTCTGGAGATCTGCCATGTTTTTCGATAGTTGTGTCTCAAGTCCAGCACCCTGCGAGATGAGTTTATCGAGCTTCCCATCCATGCCTGGGACAGTTGTCGTGATGATGTGTATGGAGATTTGATTGCTCATTTGCTGAATTGTGTTCACATAATTCCCTATGCGGTCTCGCCTCGAGTATCTTTTGACCATAGCTATGCATGCTTGCAGCACGCTGTTGGATCGTTTAGATCGAAAGTTGTCTAGTTCGCCAATGAATCCTTCGATCTCTATGCGTAGCGTTTCGACGCAATTCTTGATTTCTTCGTTGGGATATTTTGAAGCAGACTTCGGACCAAAAGCCGTCTCGAGATTTATTTCTACGGTTCTCGCGAGACTCCGGAATTTCCGTGTTTCAGCGGAGTCGCCGGATGTTGAGTTGGAAATTTCCTTGATAGTAGAAATTACTGTCTTGGCGGATTGGACAAGCTGAATGATGCTGGTTGCCAGTCCTACAGCAGCGATGGCCTCCATGTCGAGAGCCGAGCATCGAGAAGCCGTTGCTTGACATTGAAGCTGGGACGAGGTTGAACTTTTTGCAGTGTCACTTTTTCTGAGTCTGGCTTTTTGAACAGTGTGACGTTCGAGGAGCTGTGCGCGTCGCGTGCACCAAGGTGCAACGTTGTTCGACTAGATCAGCTGGTGCACACTGATGCGGCATGCTGTAGTGTAAGGTCATCTAGCTGACAACTTTGGTCCTGGTTGAGCAGCCACGGAAGAGCCAGCGCATACTTGCTGCATCGTCAGCGAAACGCTCACTACATGCGCAGCGTCAGCTGGTCATCAAATCGATCGAGGAAATTGAGCGGCTCATGACAAGAGTTGCTCGGCCAAAATAAATTCGATTGGTGGTGTACCAATTGAAGACTGCGTCTGTCTTTCTGCTTATCGCATGTTGTACTTCCTGAACGCCTCGATACCATGCTGGTGGAAAGGGGTCACAATTCACTGATGAGTCCACATTCAGAATCTGCTGCATGTTAGCTTCCGGAGCTAAAATTGTGTGGAGCCCTTACCTTATCTCATAATTGCCTGCTCTGGTCATATAACGCACCCACTTGACACTACTATAGTTGCTCTTCTCGAAGACTTTCAAGTATCGCACAAGCAGTCCAGAACTCGTGAACATGAGCAGGGAGAAGTTCAAGCTGAGCGGTGGTCGTGACCACGCCTTCTGGTTCGTCATGCTGGTCAAGCTCGCTTCGGCGCTTAGCACGAATTCGCTTTGACCGGTGAAGCGGGGGATCTTCCAAACAATATTGTTGTGCTCCGGCTCATACTTGGCCTTGCCTTGTGAGGTTCGTTCGGTGATACGTGCTGTGTTGAGAGGCGTAGGTATCCGCACCACGACATTAGTCGCAAAGAGCTTCGAGCCGTAATTGGCGCGAATCGCGATGCTGTACTCCACCTTCGTCTTCCCGACCTCGTTGACGATAGCATGCACCTTGAAGGGTAGGTTCACGTTCTCTGTTGCCCGATAGCGCATGAGTTCAAACTCGCCGTCTGGAGGCACGAAAGATATTATCCTGTCCGTGTCGAACTTGCCGAGCTTGACGCATTGGTGGAATTGGCAGTCTTCAAGTGTTACACTGCCAGCTGCCGCCCGTGTAGCCTTTGCGCCTGCTTTGTTCCCTGACGGTTGTTGTAGATGGTCCTCGCCAAGCGTCAGCCGATCGTTGAGCCCGAACTTGCACTCTGGTGTTCCTGACAAATATGCCCGCATTATGATCTGGCCGTTCACGTCCGCTCGCAGTACTGTCCCGGTGGCTGACATGAGCAGGTTGACGTCCTCGATCACGTCGACAAACGCCTCGTTCTTGCGGTACTTGATGTCCGCTCTCCGCCACGAGAGGGCACCAGTGGCTTGCATTGTGATCTTCGACGAGTCCTCCTGCACTCGAGTTAGCGTTGGCGGCTTCCCAACATCACCAGGTCACCCACCATGGCTCTTTCCGACTTCACCCCTTCTGTTGTGATGTACATCTTTAGCGTGTCTGTCTCTGTATTCTGAGGGTACCCAAAGTCGAGAATCTCGTCGAGCAGCTCATATACCAGCACGAAGTTGTTCTTGACGGCTTCCTCATCGAACTTGCCAAAGTATGCCTTTCCTAGTCCTACAAAGCGGTACAGGAACTCGAACACCAACGCCGCGTTGGCATTGCTCTTCGTCACCGCTACCAGGTATATGTTCTCGTGCTTGACATGGCTGAACGTCGTCGAGCCGAGGGTGAGGATTGGTGACCGTACTTGAGCGTTGGATATCACTTGGATGCGGAAGACATCGGCGAGACGCGGGCGGCAGTCGTTCCGGAAGGCGCGAAATATGAGGTTCTCGCCTTTTTGGTTGAAGATGAGAATTCCTGACAGCATCTTGAGGGCGCGAAAGTGAAGGCACGACGATGCTTGGGGGTGAAGGACGGCTGCTTGCTTCAATGTTGGAGCTCCGTGCAGGAGGACCGCGGAACAAGCAGGGACGTCCATGCGCGCCAAGCCAGGGTCCAACTTCAGACAACACCTACTCGTACTGCACCGACACTCTTTTTCGACGTCACCAACCACCCCCCCTTCATATCTTAGCAGAACTACGCCTAGCGGCCTACAGCCATGACTTCACCCTCACTTCCTGCCCACCTCCAATTCAACGAAAAATTCAATGTGCTCACGTGCTGCTGCTACGTCGTCTCTTCTGGCCTCATAGAAAACAATCGGCCGTGTACTCCAGGGCTCAACCCTCAAGCCGCGACATGCACTTCTCAGCCCGACACTCGTTTGTCTCTGCTTTACCCCTAGCCTGGTTTCAGTCCACTATCCTTGCGAATTTCACAAGGCCTAGGACGATGCGGTGACACGGCGCCCTCAGCCTCGCTCAACGTTGGCCATCGCTCGTCATTGGGGTGATGTTCAAACGGGTAGAGGTGGAGTGAACACTGCGGGGCAGTGTTTTTAAGAGAAGTGCGGGCGGCTTATCAGCCCCATCTCGTATGCAAACGACCAATAATTTCCCAATGGGTGATGTGATCAAGCCACTATCTTGGACGACATGGCTTCGTTGGATAAGTATTGGTTGCTTCCCTGGGACTGTATCAGAACGAACTGGTAGACACATCCCTCGATGCTGAACTTGCAGGTCGCGCAGAAAACGGTTCATCCAGGACGCAGTACAAACGAATGCAAATTACGTCGTAGGGGAGGTGCTGTTGGAACAGTTGATCGCAAGACTGTGTACACAAGCGCAAGTCACAACGAATGATCGGGTAGAAATCTTGCTATCGACGGGGCGGGCATAGCAGCGCTGACCCCTAACGGGGCATTCGAATTCACAACAACTCCTGATCAGTTCCGGCTCGCTGAATGTGTTGTGAGCATCGTAGTGTCGATTGCGATGGAGGGGCGGCCTCACGGCCACGCATTATACAAAGATGCAGAAGGAGCACTTCAGAGCCATACTGAATAGAACAGCGCGACGAAAGAAAGCGAAACCGATGGCTCGAATAACTGATGTAAACCACAGTGATGGCACGAAGACATTCGATTTGCATCAAGGTAGTCATCTGCCTTCTCCCGCATCAGCTTCTCTAACAACACCAATCCCCAGCATTCTACATCCCGTCCGTCAACATCGCCTCCACCAGTTGCACATGCCGATTCGCATTCGTCTCGCTCCACTCATTATCATAGTTCAACCCATACGGCCAAAAGTGCCCTCCCCCACAACTAATCTTCGCACTCGCACCATCCCAACTCCTTAACAACGGCAGCGCACTCGTCCAATCCCCGGCAGCACACTTGCGATCAAACGCCGCCGTCTGGCCCACCCCAAGTGTATGGCTGATCTCATGCATCGCCGTGCGCTCGTTCATGTACGCTCGGTTGGACCCGAAGCGCAAGTCGCCGTTGTAGTTTGCTTCGGCGGTCGGGACGCCGGGGGCGTAATAGACGCGGATGGTCTTGGACGCATCGGAGTACTTGGAGTACCGGAGGACGGCTTTCTGCATCGCCGTTGTGATTTTGGCGTATGCGTCCGTCTCGTCGGCGGTGGGATTTGCGGCCTTTTGCAGGGTCCAGTTTATGGCTGCTGACGCAGTGCACGCGTAGACTGCGAGGAAGAGAAGGGGCAGTTGCATGATGGATTGTAGGTGGATCTCAAGATTTGTTTTGTGTAGGGAGAAATGGTAGATGGGAGAGACGCAGAGTTCCAAGCCTGTCTCTAGTGACTGTAGGTACTCCTACCATATACCAGCTGAACCGACATATATCCCACAGCCCGGGGTGATTGAAAGCTTTTCGGCGTAAAGCCATGGGTCTTGGTCAATCTTGCGATGTATCTCATCTACAGGCCATCACACCTCGCAAAGAACAATCTTGTTCATAGTATTGTAATATTATGCGGCTTTTGCATAAGCCCTCCAATAGGATGTGCATGCGAGTTTGACTCTTGCAAACACCTTCCCCAATACACCTAGGCGTTGTTTGCCGTATATTGCCTTGGCCATCTCGTGAGAGGGGTCTTGAAACGATCAAGGATCGGAGAAATTGGGTTTTCCCCACAAATGCCGGCACATTTCTGTCTTGCAGCTCGCTTGCGTCGGAACATTTCCAAGGCCGGTTAAAGCGCTGAAGATGTATGGACGTGAGGTAAGATCCGGTCACCGCTGGAATCGATGAGTGAGCAGCATGGTTCACAGGCGGCGTGATGGAATTGCCAAGCTCCTTCCACGATTGGTTGCGGAAAGGGAGGGATGCTGCAGGATCGCGCGCTAGCCTCGGGGGATGCCGCTTCCACTCTTGCGACATGGCATCACCACTCATCATGGCCGAGCACTAGATTCAGTTTTTTGGTTCTTGAACTGGCTTCCTGATGGCAATGCGATGTCTGCCGTTGCGTTGTTAGCTGAGCAGCGCGACTTTGAACCGACCCGCTACAACCGACTGCGCCCTCGCGATGTCTCCCCATCGAACCTTTGATGAAGATAATCACACCCAGCTTCATTTCATCTCTGTGTTGTGCATGATGCCCCCATGCCCACTCTAAGATAGCGTCGAAGTCCTTACAGGTATGCACGCCCTCGAAATCAACCATTAATCTCTGCGCTGGTTTACTATCGTAGAACCGTGGCGGCGTTAGAATGGCTCTACATTGATCACGGCGAAAGATGGAGGGATCAAGAGACTGAAAAGCCGTGCGATTTGTTCATACTCGACAATATGATATTCATACTATGCTATGTGGGTTGCTCGGCGCTTGAAATGCTGTAGTGCGCACCGCGCCACCATACTTATGCTGCCTTTGCAGAGCCGAACGCCGGTGCTATGCCCTAGATCAATCCCGAAACATCCCAAGAAATGCCTTTCTACAGTCCCCACGGTCCGTCAACAACATTCAGAGCACCCTCCACAGCATACTCGAGCTGCTCGACCCTTTGCCTCAGGGTGTGGTTCTCCTCTCGCTCCTTTGCTAGTCGTCCCCAAACACCCGCTTGTGCACCTCCTTCGCAATTGGCGCAGCCCCATCCGCCCTTGGCGAGGTCAACTGGGCCTTCGCGGACCTTGTCGTATGTGCTTCTTCGCTCGATGGCCTGAGGCTTGCGGTTCTGTGGCGTAGCGTCGTGATCTGACTCGTGGATGGAGGAGATCTCGGTGCCCGTCGGGCTCATGCATTGCCTTGAGAAGACACTTGCGGCATCGGTCTCGGCTTCTGAATCGAATCCGGAGTCGACGCTAATGTCCGAGTTCGATTTACGGTTTCGTCGACGGGGCGACGCGGGGCAACCAGTGTGCTCACATGCTGCCGTCTTGACAGATGACAAGCTCCTCTTGCGCGCTGCCTCGTCCTCTTGCCTGGCTCTTCGCTCGAATGCGAGGTCCTCCATGAGCTGGCGCATCTGCTCGTCCTGCTCATTTGCACGTGCTGCCATAGTCTGGAGCTGCATCTTCAGATGGCGGTTGCGTGTGTCGGCCTCGTCGAGCTCATCCTCCTGCGCGCTTTGCTCGGACCGTGCATCTACAAGGGCAGTCGACATCTGGCGGTATGCGGTTTGGTAGCGGGTGAGCAGTGATTCGGCGTTGGCGAGGAGGTCGTTGAACGATGCGGGCGCGAGTGGGTCGGCAGGACCGTGGGGAAAGAGAGCTTGCGGGATGTTTAGGTTGAGGAGCTCATCATCGGGGTTGTGGTATACGGGCGATGGCACTGGGGGTGGTATGGCGGCATTCTTCTGTGTGGAGAGCAGCCAAGCGAATTTGCTGCCTGCCGTCGGTTGCTGTGACTTTGTCGGGGTCTGGGGGTCTTCTGATCGCCGTGGGCTCTCGGATGTGCGCGTGAGCGATTGGCCGCGATTGAAGATGTTGGCCATCATGTTGCCGCGCTCTTCTTCCTCCTTCTCGCTATCCTCTTCTGAGTCGTACTCTTCTCCAGATTCTGAATCTGATTCCGACTCCGAGTCTTCCCTGTGCTGTGCTACGCCGAGTTTTACTGGCGCAGAAGATCCGTTGAACCAGTTCTGCAGCGCTCTAATCTTTGGCTGTGACGCGGTTGATTCAGTGGCGCCACGTGACGGGATAAAGCTCGCCAGTGACTTGGTTGGTGAATGAAACGATGCTTTGGAAGTATGTTGCTGAAGCGTAGTCGATGCGCGGTTGAGGAAAGGCTGGCAGTTGTCGAAGAAAGTGCCGGTAAGGGTGCGCTGGTGGCCGCTGCCAGCAGAGTGTGGGAAGTCCTCGAGCGGAGAAGGTGCGTTCGAGTGAGAGCCGTATGCCGTGTTAGAGGTTCTTGCGGACGGCGGTGGTCTGATGTGGTCGGTAATGTCGACGTCGTCGAAGCTCTCCTCTGCAAAAGACGCGGTGCTCTGGTTGCGCGTATGCTGGCGTGTTCGCACGTCTCCCCTGGGCGAGTAGTGGGCTGCACGTGAAACTTGGGGTGGATGCTGGAGCTCGAGCGCCCCGGCGGCATTACGGCTCATTACGGGCGAGGGCATGCCGGCAGCTGTAACAAAGGTCCGGGATGCGAAGTCGGGTAGCGAGGAATTCGCTCTGTTCGCCGACCAAGAATTCGGCGAGCAGTTGGAATGAGGGATCGCGAGCGAGTTTGGTCGTTCCAACTAAGTCGAGAGTGGTGCGTTGTTGGTAGTTGGGACAACGCAATCGATAAGGTCCCTGCAGGAAGCTTGCGCGTAGCGGTCGACAAGCGGCTGATGCGAGTTGGGACGGAAGAATGAACAGCAGCTGCGGTGCAACAAAGTACTGCAGGAGTGGATGCGATACGTGTGTGAGGAACAAGTTAGCACGAGCAGAGAGACGCGGTTTTGAGCACAACAAATGTGTGAAATAACGCGGTTGGCTGGGTGGCTGGCAGCAAGATTTTGGTGAGGCTGGGACTTGGCGTGGTAAGTTAGTGCCTCGTCATCTCTCCTCACCGCAACAACGATTTCATTGCTACGTACCTCCTCCATCCGCCAACCGCCAACCGCCAAAGCATTATGCTATATTCTGGCTATCATTTCGTATGCTTCCTATGGCATTTCGTGCATGCATCGTTCGACCCGCCTGTACTGCCAGAGCCTCAGCACAACGGCGGCGGGGGCGTCCAAGCACGCGCTACTAGCTCGAACCATAGCATGCACCGACTCGATCGCTTTGTTGCAGTCGCCTTCCCCGCTTGAAGTGCGTCTCCCACCTAGTCGGTCTTGTTCGAAGCCAGTAGATGTGCTGTTTCCATCGTTCCCCACCGTTCAGTCCCATCCTCCGGCAGCACGACCCAGGGTGCCTTCTCGCTAAGGTAGATGTGTGTCTTGACCGTTGGTAGCTCGCAAGACATGGTCTTGCTATCGACTGATCCCATTGTAACTGAAATCCGGTTTTCGTCGAACTTGTATTCCATGGTCAGTGGAGTGCCACAGCTGGAGCAGAAAGTTCGTTCTGCAATGTCGGAGAGCTTCAGATTCTGGAGCGAGGAAGACTTTGTGAATTTGAATGCGGTTTTCGGGACGCCGGTGAAAGGAATGTACGCAGAGCCAGAAAGCTGCTGACATGCGCGGCAATGGCACAAGGTAATGGACGATGGTTGCGCGCTCGATGCGTACTGCACTGCACCGCACCGACAACCACCTTCAAATACAACGCCATTGGTGTTGGACTCGTCCACGATGAATTTCGATCCATCGGCACCTGTTTGCATCAGCATCCACATCTGTGAAATCTAGACAGGATCGGCGAACGCACGTTTTCGCGCAATTGCCAGAAAAACTGCATCCACTTCTTCCACTTTCCCATCAATTGCCAGCTTCTCCCACTCCTCTTTGAATACGCCTTGCGCCTTTCTCCGTATGTCGTTATTTGCAAACGCCCTCGCGACATCCTTGACAATCACATTCTCTACGAAGAAGTCGTCCCATTGCTCCATGTCATATTGACGCTTACCGTAGCCAGCCTGGTTCTCGATAGTAGTCACCTTCTCTACCTCAAGCCCGGCGGATTCCAGCATTTGCTGCAGCGTGGATTCGGATGTGCTCCACGAACGATTATACGGAATTGGTAGATCAAGTCGGCGAGCTACCCGTTCTAACACCATCCCTGATACAAGATTTCTTGGATGAGTTGCGTCCACTGCGAGAATGCCACCTGGCTTTAAGTATTCCGACCAGTGCTCAATAGCAGCTTTTGTGTCTGGGAAAAGCACCAGAGCCGATGCCACGGTGATGATGTCGAACGATTTCCCCTTGAGTGCTTCCATCTCATCAAGATGCAGAATGTCGCCCTTGTATAAACGCACATTCGAGTACTTATCAGGGCCATTCTCTTTTTTTCGAGTCGCGATAGCAAGCATACCTGGTGTGACGTCCACACCAACAACACTCCCTGAAGGACCAACCGCCTCCGCCTCCAGGAAAGTCAGTAGCCCAGTGCCGCAAGCCAGATCCAGTATATGCTGGCCGGGTTGTATATCAAGATAGGAGATAAACCGCTTCGTAAAATCGGCGTGCCATGTGTCGTCGTAGTCGCCCGATTTGGCCTCGTAAAAGCGGATAGCGCCGACTGCTTGTCGCTCGCCTGACATGCTGCTCGGTGGAATTGGTAGGGCAATGCAAAATGAATGCGGGAGCTGGTGGTCCGATCCTTAAAGAAGACGGAGGGGGCTGACCAATCACGGGTTGGCTGATCAACTACCGTAAAGTGCTCTTGAAGTGTCCACTGAGCTCTTGCCTCGACCACTCTTCAATCGTGAAAGTTGGCGACTTGCGACACAGATGCCGAGCGATGGTGTAACGTGTGGAGTTGAAGATGGTGTCGTGAGTGAGGGGTGCCGATGGCCTGCCAGTCACGACAGCCGAAGGTAAGCACCTGCAGAGAGGAAGTGGCGTCCGTCCGAACCGAGCGCTGCGCACCATAGATCTTACTCCTCCTATAGGCATTGACAACATACCGATTGTGTTTCTTCGGACCGGTCGATGGCCATTGGTACTCCCAAGGACCTTTGATAGAAAAGAACCGATGCGAGAAAGGCGCAAAATCTTGAGCTAAACCTAGCAGAGAGACAAAAGTACCATCCCCAGTCCGTATACAACTACAAACCTATGCAGGCCTATACATTGCTCTTTCACAATGTCAGGACAGATGCGACCGGCCGACGCAAATGAGCACCGAAACGCACACCAAATACACCACATGGAGAAAGAAAAATGTTCCGAGACAACACAATATCGCCTGGATCGGTCAAATCTTCCACGTATGATAGTTCCCTGAAGCCAAGAGAACCTATGATCAGCAATCGCCAAGCATCGAGATCATTTTGAAGGTCACACAGGCGTCGCCAAAACGGCTTTTCGGGCTCTGCCGCAATAACGACTGCGAGCAGCGTGTCTGTCGTCAATAACGGGTTGGCGAATCAAACATGAAGATGTCGCCACAGGTGAGACTCGCATGCTGCGTCTTTGGAAGCATCTAAATTTCCTTAGAAGATCCCAAAGACTGTGACGCTGTTACCGCATGTCGCATGACACACCTGCCCTCTCGCTGAAGATGGAGTGGCGATGACATAGAGGCACACCTCTCGAAAAGTGCGCCACAGACGCTCAAGGACCCATGGCAATCAAAGTTGTTTGGTTAACTGCATTACCAATCACACGGCGTGGATGCAGGATAAGAAAAGCGCGGACCGCCGTGCTGCACACATACATGCCTCCTCTCTTCTAGCATATACCGAAGATCATGAACTCAGGGACGCCACTACCCGCGAAGCATCGGTCGAGAAAAGGCAAGCCGAGAAAGGTCTGACCTCTTGATCCCTGTCCGTCAGCAAGTACTACAAAAACAACCCAGCTTCGTTCTCATATCGCTGTCAGGGATCGACCAGAACTTTTCCCTCAAGCTACTCACAAAAGATGGGAGACATGAGGAAGGCATGCCACAAGTATTAAGGTTTAAGGCACCACAGAGTCAGATCGTATCATGCACCACTACAAGGACAGGGACTTCTACCGGTCAAGCGATCCAAGAGATATTCAAGCAACTACGGACTCAGCGCTCACTCACAATTAGTACGAGATCGTTATACCTAACGGCTATTGTCGCGTGGAGGTGAACAGGCTAATCGGCACTTCTCGACCAGGGCCCCACAAACTGCACCCCGCATACGCACAATGGGGATGCATGGAGAGCCGCCATAAACTCTTAATCTCCGTTTCGAGGTCTCAGCATGGACGTTAGAGTGCGTATTACTGCTTCCGACCCAATCGATCGCCTCGCTTCCACAAATACCAGCGCGGAACTGTCATTGAACCTTCGAAATAGTCGACAATGTCAAGCTCCTTGACTATATCCGGGTTCAGGATCGTATAGAGTTGCCTCAGTAGGTCATGTTGCATTCTAGAAACATGCCTCCTGCCAAGCTTGGTAGAGTGAACGCCATCATCCCCACGGTTCAAGGGAAGCTAAACATAACGGACCCAGCTTTCGATTGCGGATGCACGAGAAAATATTCCATCAATCATGATCGATGTGGTTTATGAGGAACTTCGCTTTGCGAGCATGAAGCAGTACACACGAAGACCGGCACATCACATACCATCCAAAAGATGTCGGCCTTGCGACTGTCTGGTCCATCACTGCGAACACGCTAGTATGTTATCAGTCTTGTCAAAGAATGTTTTAAGTCTCGTCAAATAAAAGGCCAGAAGAAACTCCTCCCAGTACTATCGACAGCATACATATGATCGCCGGAGGATGGTATACCGCCAACAGGGGCTCCGCGTGGCCAGCCACCGGCGGCGATCATAGCCTGACCCGCATGGCGAACAAGAAGCATGCCATCCAGCCAAGACTTGTAGTTTTTATTACATTGTGGTCACGCTTAGACACCTACTTTGCCCTGTCGTCGGTTCATATAGCCCTGATATTTTGCCGCGGACTATCGGATCATCCAAGCTAGAAACGAATGGTATATAAGAGCGAGCGACGCATCTCAAGTGGTCAGTGTTCTATCCTGCAACGTCTCGAGTACCGAATATCCAGCCATCATGAAATACTCCATCGTTCTCCCGCTTCTTGCTACCACCGTCCTTGCGGCGCCGGTTGTTGAACAGCGCCAGGAAGCTTGCCCGGCAATTCCAAGCACGTTCCCGTCAACGGCCAACGCCAAGCTGCCCAACCCCTTCAAGTTCTTCGATGGAACCGCTGTGACTACGAAGGCTCAATTTGAATGCAAGAACAAGGAAGTCAGCGCTGCGCTGCAAGCACAGGAGCTCGGTGACTTCCCCAAGAAACCATCGACCGTCACCGCCACATACTCCGGATCCTCGCTCTCGATCACGTCAACAGAGGGAGGAAAGTCAGTCTCTTTCTCCGTCTCGGTCAAGTTGCCCAGCGGCACCGGGCCTTTCCCAGCCATCATCGCCTATGGCGCGGCCAGCATCCCAGTCCCTGCCGGTGTTGCTACAATCACCTTCAACAACGATGACATAGGCCAGCAAGCGGGCGGAAGCAGCCGTGGAAAGGGCAAGTTCTTCGATCTCTATGGCTCAAGCCACAGCGCTGGTGCTCTTACTGCCTGGGCATGGGGTGTCGACCGCATCATGGATGCTCTCGAGGCCACCCCGAGCGTCGGCATCGACCCTAAGCGCGTTGGTGTTACTGGCTGCTCCCGTAACGGAAAGGGAGCGATGGTTGCCGCCGCACTCGTCAACCGCATTGCCCTCGGCCTGCCCCAAGAGTCCGGCTCTGGTGGTGCGGCCTGCTGGCGCATTTCCGACTCAGAGAAGTCCAAGGGCAAGAACATCCAGACTTCTAGCCAGATTGTTGGCGAGAACGTATGGTTCTCCACACGCTTCAACTCATTCAGCACAAAGTCGAATACCCTCGCTACCGACCACCATCAGCTCGCTGGTATGGTCGCGCCTCGCGGCCTCCTTGTTATCGAAAACGAGATTGACTGGCTCGGCCCTGTGTCAACCACTGCTTGCATGAAGGCTGGTCGACTCATCTACAAGGCGCTTGGTGTGCCGGATAACATGGGCTTCACTGGCTCTGGCAACCACAACCACTGCTCGTTCCCGTCGAACCAGCAGGCTGATCTTACAGCTTTCATCAACAAGTTCTTGCTTAACCAGAGCGGCAGCACGGCTGGCATTGAAAAGGGCCCGAGTGGTGCTGATGCTGCCACATACATTGACTGGACTGCGCCTACACTCACTTAGGTCTAGCTCGAGGATGGAAAGAGGTACGCCTTTGCTTCGTTGTATGTACGTGACACGCCATCGGTAGCCGAATAGAAATTTGTGAAATGAACAAAATGTATGAACTCCAATATGAAGTCGTGATTGCTGCCCCCATGTTCTTCGTGATGTGTTTCAGGCTTAAGCACCAGAACTTACACTTCGACAGAACCCCTAGTGAGGTATGCTTTCCAAGTTTATACATCAACCTCGCGGAGGGCGCCACCGCTAGGCTTCACGCCATACTCAACTAGAAGTCTTCCGCTCTAGGACGCTGTTATCCTAGGGAATGACCCAGGTAATGAGAGTTGGTGTAGGTCAGAGGTCGGCGGGGCGACTTTGATGTTCCTGAGCCTTGGTACAAGGCCTTGGAGGGGTCGTCATGGTGGCACTCCACTGGTTCACGGGGTGTGCGCATCCCGGAATTCTGCGCGTTTGCCCGTTTTAGGCGCTAACCACGTCGAGCGCGTTAGTTGTATACCTACACCGTCAGTGTATGTCCCTTCGCATGCGCAACCAGCTTGGATGCTTGCGATTGAGGATTTGTGCACAGCAGGCAGCATCCAGCATGCTCATTGGCTAGACGTATCGGGCATGTCACATGATTTTGCCAAGGTGGCGCTTACCCCGTTTCGAGCGGGTCAGATCTCGCAACGCTCTCGCCGCCAACACCACCACCCTATCCCGCATCACGAAAGCGTGTGCCCGCATCCCAGCCCGGCCCGCAACACGCATTTTACGACGCGTGCTTCGAGTTGAGCGCCCCAAACACCGCCTTTGCGCCCCCCCACCCCCCGTACTCGATTTTCTCCTCACCCCCTTCAGCCTGCCTACTCGCGACGACGCGCAGTGCGGGCATCCGGCGGAGGTTCATCATCCCCATTCACCACGGGGATTGCAGCACCACCACCGCGCCTTATAATGATATAGGACCCCGCTGCACGTGCCCTCCTGCCGATCGCGACTGTCTTTCCCTCACATTGCGCGCTTTCAGGCATCGGTCAAGTCGCGCGCCGACCGCGTTCATACTCCACAATCCTTCATATCGGTGGCTGTTTGCGCCTAGCAGCAACAACCTTGACTCAACGTCACCATGGCGTCTGTTCAGAGCAATTCGGAGATGGGCCAAGGGCAGCTGCCTGGCAACATCACCCGTGAGCAGGTTCAGCATGTGTACAAGGTACGTCCCTTTCACCGTCCACTTTGCGCCTCGCGCAATTGCACACGTGCCTGACTTCAACTAACTCACTCGACCACAGCAATACCAGCAGATGAAACAGCAGGGCGTGCCTGAGACGAACCCCGAGTTCATCAAGGCGCGCAACCTGCTTGCCATGGTTCAGAAGCACAACCAGTTCGCCCAGATGAAGCGAGCGCAGCAGCAACGCCAACAGAACCTCTCCGACCCCCAAGCTACGCAGCAAAATGGCGCTGCCATGGGCATGCCCAACGGCCACAAGCCTGCCCTGTCCATCGATGGCAAGGCCGCGACACCAGCATCGAGCGGTATGACTGCGACACCTCAAGTCGCGACGGCGGGAGGACAGGCGCCTTCGGGTGATGGCCAGACTCCTACCTCGGCCACCAGTGCCAACGCTGCGCTGTCCAAGGAGCAGCTCATCATGTTGCGCGCCCAGATCGGAGCCTTCAAGCATCTCTCCAAAGGCCTTCCGTTACCAGCGAACATGCAACAGCAGATCTATGGTCACCACATGGCAAAAAAGCCCTCAACTGCCGCTGACGCTGTCAACGCCGCCGCCCAGGTTCTCGACAATGCTACACGCGCTGCGAGCGTTGGTGGCGCTGTACAGGAGCCCCGCATCCTCCCTCGTCTCCCAGAGTCCTTCATCGAGCCGTGGAGGAGTGAGGCGTTCCGCGACGTCAACTATCTGAGTCACGCCCAGCGCAAGAACCGACCGTACCTCGCGACTATCATGCCCCAGGGTGTCGACATCGATTCCGTGCAGCAGAGCATGCAGGAGATGCGCAAGGAGCGTGAAATCATTCTCTACAACCGCCTCACTGCAAGAAAGGCCGAACTCGAGAAGCTAAACGCAAACATTGGCTCTTGGGATACTAGCAAGACAGATTCTCCCGAAGACAACGGAAAGGTGAAGCTCGCTCTAGTGATTGAGCAGAAGAAGCTCAACCTCCTGGAGAAGCAGCGCAAACTGCGCCGTGACATTGCACAGCAGATGATCCACGCCGATAACCTCGCGATGACCGCCAACCGAACGATTTATCGCCGCCTTAAGAAGCAATCCATGCGCGAGGCTCGCCTCACAGAGAAGCTTGAGAAGCAACAACGCGATGCGCGCGAGACCAAGGAGAAGAAGAAGCACCACGAGTTCATTGATGCAATCAGGAAGCATCGTACCGAACTTCAGGAAGCTGGCATGGCTCAGCGACAACGTCTCCAGAAGCTGGGTCGTACGATGATTACCACACACCAAAATATTGAAAAGGAAGAGCAAAAACGCATCGAGCGAACTGCCAAGCAGCGTCTGCAGGCGCTCAAGGCCAACGACGAAGAGACCTACCTCAAGCTTTTGGGGCAGGCTAAGGATACGCGTATCTCTCACTTGCTCAAGCAGACCGATGGGTTCTTGAAGCAGCTCGCAGCATCCGTCAAGGCGCAGCAACGAAGCTCAATAGACCGCTACCAGCTCGACGCACAAGTCTCCGAGGACGAAGACAGCGATGACGGCGAGTCTGGAGATGACGAGCGACCAGGCAAGAAGCGCACCGATTACTACGAAATCGCTCATCGTGTCAAGGAAGAAGTCCACAAGCAGGCTAATATCCTGGTCGGTGGAACGCTCAAGGAATACCAGGTCAAGGGTCTGCAGTGGATGGTTTCGCTTTACAACAATAATCTCAACGGTATTCTGGCTGATGAGATGGGTCTTGGCAAAACTATCCAGACAATCAGTCTGATCACCTACCTCATCGAGAAGAAGCGACAGCCTGGGCCATATCTCGTTATTGTACCTCTCAGTACTCTCACCAACTGGAACAACGAGTTTGAGAAGTGGGCACCAACCGTACAGAAGATCGTCTACAAAGGTCCTCCCAACCAACGCAAACATTTCCAGCAACAGATTCGCTGGGGTCAATTCCAGGTCTTGCTCACGACATACGAGTTCATCATCAAGGACCGACCGATTCTCAGCAAGATCAAGTGGGTACACATGATTGTCGACGAGGGTCATCGTATGAAGAATGCTGGATCCAAGCTCAGCATGACGATTACGCAATATTACACTACTCGATACCGCCTCATCCTCACTGGTACGCCACTTCAAAATAATTTGACCGAGTTGTGGGCCATGTTGAATTTCGTCCTTCCGACCATTTTCAAGTCTGCCACCTCGTTCGATGAGTGGTTCAATACGCCCTTCGCGAATACGGGTGGTCAGGACAAGATGGAGCTCACTGAGGAGGAGCAGCTGCTTGTCATTCGTCGTCTTCACAAGGTTCTCCGCCCCTTCCTTCTGCGTCGCCTCAAGAAAGATGTCGAGAAGGATCTTCCCGACAAGACCGAGCGTGTCATCAAGTGCAATTTCTCTACCCTCCAAGCCAAGCTGTACAAGCAACTCGTTACCCACAACCGACTTGTCGTTAGTGACGGTAAGGGCGGAAAGACGGGTATGCGTGGTTTGAGCAACATGCTTATGCAGCTGCGCAAGCTTTGTAACCATCCATTCGTCTTTGAGCAGGTTGAAGAGGTCATGAACCCAACGAAGTCGACTAATGATCTTCTATGGCGATCGGCCGGCAAGTTTGAACTGCTTGACAGGATATTGCCGAAGTTCGAGGCGACTGGCCATCGTGTCCTCATGTTCTTCCAGATGACTCAGATCATGAACATCATGGAAGATTATCTCCGTTTACGAGGCATGAAATACATGCGTCTGGACGGTGCGACCAAGGCGGATGATCGATCTGAGCTTCTAAAGGAGTTCAATGCCCCCAACTCACCCTATTTCTGTTTCCTGCTATCAACGCGTGCTGGAGGCTTGGGACTGAATCTCCAGACTGCCGACACCGTCATTATCTACGATTCCGACTGGAATCCTCATCAGGATTTGCAAGCGCAAGATCGAGCCCATCGTATCGGACAGAAGAATGAGGTCCGCATCTTACGGCTCATCACCTCAAATTCGGTGGAGGAAAAGATCTTGGAGCGTGCCAACTACAAGCTGGACATGGATGGCAAGGTGATCCAGGCTGGTAAATTCGATAACAAATCTACCAATGAAGAGCGAGACGCCATGCTGCGAGTCATGTTGGAGTCTGCCGAGGCCGCAGAGAGTCTTGAGCAGGAAGAGATGGACGACGATGATCTCAATCTGATCATGATGCGAAACGAGGACGAGTTCAAGCTCTTCCAAGAGATGGATCGCAGGCGTCTAGCTGAAGATCCGTACGGTCCAGGCAAGCCTCTAGGACGTCTTATTGGCGAGAGTGAACTGCCCGACATCTATCTTAACGATGCCGATCCGATCGTTGAAGAAAAGGACGATGGGCCAGTGGGTCGTGGCGCACGAGAACGTACTCGCGTCAAGTACGATGATGGTCTCACGGAGGAGCAGTGGCTTGAGGCAGTCGACAACGACGAGGACACAATCGAAGCTGCTATCGCTCGCAAGGAAGCCAAGGTCGCCAAGCGCAGCCGGAACAAGACAGCACGAATGGGTCTCGACCCTGGCGACTCGCCCGCACCGTCACGAGAGAGCTCTGAGGAGCCTATGCCAAAGAAGCGTGGCCGGAAGCCCAAGGCAGAGAAGCGCAAGGCAGACGAGGCGTCGCTCGACGGCGACCTGGCACCGCGGAAGCGTGGTCGTCCTGCTCCAGCAAAGGACAATCTCAGCCCCGACAGTCGCGCATCCCTACAGAAAGTTGTCAACATTGTCTACGAAGCGCTTAACGATCTGGAAGAGGAATCGTCTGACCCCGATAACATTCCTAACCGTGGCATTATCGACCCCTTCATCGACCTTCCTGACAAGTGGGACTACCCAGATTACTACCAGCTCATCAAAAACCCCATTTGCATGAACCAGATCAAGAAGAAGATCAACAAGAAGGAGTACCAGTCCGCCAAACAATTCCGTCAAGACTTGGGTCTGCTCTGCAACAATTGTCGCCAGTACAACGAGGATACGAGCTTGCTGTACGCGGACGCCAATCTAATTGAGCAGACGGCTTTGGACAAGCTGCGCGAAGCCACAGCAGAGTTTCCAGAGTGGCAGGATTTCGACGAGGCGGGCAGTGTCAACGGCGGACCGAGTGCATTGACGAGCGCAGTGGGTACACCGCGAGGTGGCATATGAAAGCGTAAGTCATTTCGCTTCGCAACTCGATCTTTCCACGACTAACATGATTAAGATGCAGAATGAATACCCCATAGATGCGGAGATGACTTGAAGCCCCTCGCACACGATGTGGCTACAAGCGACACACCATTTTCACCTTCTCACCATGTCGTTTCTGCACGCTGTATAATTGCAAGACTGGGCCGGTCTAGCATTCTCTTCCTCACACATTGGCGCAGTTTCCACTGGCTTGGGCGCAAGAACGAATTCGAGGACATGGCTGATGCAAGTCCAAAACTTTGATTGGGGTCGAGGCAGGAGTTTTTTTGTCCAAGCTTGCGCGCTTTTGGGCGGCACTGCGGTAGATGCGGTCATATTTGATAGCTTGGAATTAGATGTATTGATATCGAGAATTACAGTGAGCTGGAGCGCTTGAGATTTACTTGTGCCGCTGAAAATATGTGGAGTGTGATTCTGAAATACCTGTGATGTATGTATGTACTGTGTGACAAGCATCGTAGCACTGCCACCGGGTGCGGCAATAATTCGTGCGCGTTCCTAATTGAGACTTCTGTAGTCAGTTGCTTTACTGTGGTACCTCCTAGAAGTTTTTACAGAGGCAAATTCTAGAGAATACCTAAGCGCATTGTCTTCGTAGTCAAGAATATGCTCTATCTAACGCCTATGTCATTCGCCTACATCGAGGTTAAAAGCTTGAGCTCCGTTTTGCCTCCGTTAAAACACAGCTACAACTTTAAAATAATTTATGAAAAGCATCCAAAAGACTATTTTAAAGTAATGCGACAACTTTGTATTGCATAGAATTTTTTTTAGGCGTTGTTGCGGTGTTGTGCTAGTGTCCTGCGATTGTTGTTGTCCGAAGTGTCTAGTTTTTGCTGAAGAGGCGGTGTAGAACCCTGTGTAGCCTCAGATACTTTTGTCTTTTTATTGTAGTAATAGCAGAATATACTGAGAACAGTCAGGCCTCTGTGTTTCGATGTTCGCAATTTGGACTCTGTCAAGTGCGCGGCGGGCGCGCAAGAATTACTACGTCCCCCAGTGCTGCCGCATATCGGGTCTACATAATATAGCAAATGCTTTCCCCTCAGACTATCGACTGTCTCATGTTCTCGTCCCTGAGCAAAAGGGAATTTGGGCGGTCCAACGTTGCGTTGTTCGCTTAGCCGCATGGCGCCCACACATGCACCACCACGTAACCATCCACAACTCCACAACCACGACCACCCACAGGACGTCCAGAGGCAAAAAAGAAAGCTGCATCGGCCGGGAATCGAACCCGGGGCTAGCCGAGTTGATCTGGAACAGATGGCAACGGCTAATTTTACCACTAAACCACCGATGCTGGGTGTTTTGGATGTGATTGATGAAAGATTGCCAAAATACAACCTCTATATACAAACAAAATCAATAGCAAGTAAGCAGAGATTGAGAACCGCTTCCCATGGTCGGAATCTTGATGTTGGAGGCTAATCTGAAAAAACATTTTCGTGTGGGTGGGTGGATTGGGACTCTGGCTGGGGCTAGATGGAGAAGAGTAAAGCTTCCGCGGCGTGCATTAGCCAAGAATCTGATTAGTTAATTTTGGATCCTTTTCGACTCGCCGATCCTAACTTCGTTTTAGTCCTGCAGTCGGTTTTGTCCACACATTGTTATGTTTCTGCTATGGTTGACGCATGTTCACTGCTCGCTGCTAGGCCGCGTTCCGCTTGTGGCCACATCGACGTTGCACCACGCCATCATTATGGAGAAGTACATTTAGGAATGTTCAACAGAATACAAAGGATTGGCCATATCCTCCATCAAACCGAAAGCGCCTCCGCCAGTGACAAAATTCTCATCAATATGCAATGACCTGTTCAACCTCACCCCTGTGGTGCAATGTCGATGTTGAATATATACACGCTGCAAGATTGTCGAGATGTCTCAAATTTTGCATGTTTAACAGTCGACACCGTGCGCCTGGAGTAGCAGCAGCATCGAATCCAGTCCGTCCTTCCTTGCGCGCCGCACACACTCCTCAGCTACCCCATCTGCATGCAGCTCCGCTCCTCGCTCGACGAGAAGGGTGAAATGCTCATTCGCGATTGCACTCGCCAGCGGGCTCTTGGGTCCAATAGTTTGGTTCGGGTCGACACCAGCATCAAGCAATAAGCGAACCACATCGAGATATCCACCCTCCAGCAGTCTTTGAACGAGCTCAAGGCGGCCACATTCTGAGGCCATTGCGACCGTTTGCTCCGGACCTGCGCCGTGTGCGAGCAAGTACTCGACGATAGCTGTATGCCCTCGCATGCAAGCTTTGCGAAGTGGACTATTGTCACGAGGATTACCCATGTCACGAAGTCCTCTCGCATGTGCGCCAACCTAGATGGCGTATTCGACCGTGTCCAGCCGGCCCATTTCGATGCACGCAGCAAGCCAGTATTCGGCACGGTCTCTGCTGATAGTGGAGTTGGGATAGCGCCCTCGGAGTTCTGCAACGAATCTAAGCACCTCGAGGCTGGCGGTGTTTTGAGCACGGTACAACGCGGTGTGCTCCATGCTCTCGCATGACTTGCCCGTGAAGTTGCACGGCACTTCATCCCTCTTAAACTCGTAGACATACCGGACGATATCAGCTCGACCAGCTTTTGCAGCGAGCTCGAAGAAGGTCAATCTCATGCCTCTGTTGACGGTTGATGTCCCATATGTCATCATACATTCCATAATTTCTTGACCGCCGTATAGGGCAACCAGCCTGTCGTAAGGTCCATATACTAAGTTGTCACTTCGAAGGTAATTCAGCCCAGAGATCAGCTGGGTATTCTTCGTGAGGCTCTGTCGCACAATGGCGAAGCTGTTGACACGTATACCCGCAGCGAACAGATACCTAGGTATTTCTCGTACTCCGCTTCGCTCACCTCACCTTCCCAATGCGCTATATCTTTGAGCCGACGTTTGCTGACGTTTGATATTATATTACGGATACGGGCTTCAATCGTAGCCGGCTCTCCATCGCCATTGCTTCCACTTTCCTCAATAACGTCCACCACTCGTCTCATGCATCTGAGAGCGGGTTGCCGTTCGTGGGCTCATGGGCCACCCTATACGCAAGGTAGGAGAAGATGACATTGCTTGGAAACATGCGAAGGCGTTCATCGAACAAATCATCAAGAGTCGAAATCTGTACAAGGCTTGCATCACTGCCCGAGCGAACATCTCTGAGGTCATTTAGTTCACTCCAAGAACCGGCCTGGGAGCAACGCACTGTTGTCAAGGAGAAGTCTCAGTCCACGCCTGATCCCTCGAAGAACGATGGCCTGATGCAAAATGGCTTCGAAGAGCTCCGTATATATAAGAATGGTCAGGCGGCGTGACTGCTGAAAATCCTCATAGCTTCTATGACCATAGGCGTCTCAGGCTCTGAACTATGTGCCTTTGTTTCTAATCGAAACTACTCATCATAGCCCTTGCGATTGATTCCACCTCACACAATCCTTGAACTTGACACCCGAACCTCCGAAGATATCCAGGGCGCTACCGATGGTCAAGTCTACCTTGCCATTGCTCAGGCTTTTGACTAATTCGAGGTCTTCAATCGACCTGCCGCCACCAGCATATGTGACGGGTATTGTGCACCATTCGGCAAGCTTGGTGACAAGCTCATGATCTATGCCACGCTGGAGGCCTTCGACGTCCGCGGCATGTATCAAGAACTCTGAGCAATGCGGCTCTAGGAGAGATATTGACTCTGCGACCTTGATCAGTTACAATGTTCGACGTTTGTGGCCCATACACACCTTGGTTCAACTCGAAGTCTGTTATGGACTGCCACTTATTGGTGGCCACGAACCACTTGTCGTCTTTTCTCCGGCAACTGAGGTCGATGACTAGCCTCGATTTGTCGTTGTCGAGGGCCGCAAGGACGGCCTTGAGTCGATCCATGGAGAATCTGGATTCAGGAAACAGATATGATGTGATAATCACCTACTGCGCTTCTCATTAGCCGAGCTCGTGTAAGACTATTACATCAAAACCATCCGGCAATTACGGTGGACTCACTCTTTCTGCGCCGAGTTCTATCCAGCTTTTGGCATTCTTCTCTGTAATGCCACCACCGACTTGCATGCCGTCCTTCCATGCTTCGAGGGCTTCCTTCGCAGCTTTGTCGTTGCCGGGGCCCAGCATAATGACGTGTGCGCCTGTAAGACCATGCTTCTTGTACAGGTCGGCGTAGTATGCGGAGGGGTGCTCAGAGGTCCAGTTGGTCTTCAGCACGTCGGGTGCAGTTGTAGAAAGCGTACCGCCGACAATCTGCTTGACGCTACCCGCATGTAGGTCTATACACGGCCTAAAGCGCGTCATCTTGCTCGTGCGTGAAGTCACAATGTGTGGTGGAGTGAAAGCCTGTAGTTGACCAATGCCAGGGTGGGGTGAAGCCGGAGGTCCGCAAAAGCTTGGCAAAATTTCTCAGCGCGCGAATTTCAGAAGCCGACGTTGACATCACCAACCTCGTCTACACGACAGCTATCATGGCACCCACGCTCGGCAAACGGAAGCGCATAAGCCGCGCAGAACTCGAGCGACAGTCACAATCCTCCACGCCATCCTCAGGTTCGAACGAGTCAGGTGATGAAGACCTCCAAGCGATATTCCAGCGCGCCTTCGAAGCCAAGTTCAAGCCACTTCCGGTCGAGCCCAAGAAAGCAAAGGTTGAGCCGATAGAGGTACAAGAGGAGGAAGATGAGGAAGAGTCAGCTTGGTCAGGCATAAGCGACGACGACGACAATGTCGAGGTCATCGAATACAAGGACTCGAGGCTCAACGAGGACGAGAACTCGAAGGCCGAAATGAGAGCATTCATGTCTTCCAAGCCCCCTAGCTCCACGTCGGCAGCTCCAAAGGCCCTGACAGTCAAGAAGAAACCAGAGGAGGACGAGTCTGGTGAAACCGCAAACCTCAAGAACGACTTAGCCCTCCAGAAGCTCCTCCGCGAGTCGCATCTGCTCTCGGCTTCTTCGTCGGGGACTTCTACGCCCACACTGAGCGCCACTGGTATTGCGCGACACAAATCCACCGATCTACACCTTCAGTCGCTCGGCGCCAAGGGCTCCGTGTTCACACAGAAGAAGATGCCGATGGCGCTGCGAAAGCAAATGATACAGAAGGCGCGGTTGACAGAGGAAAAGCGGCGGGCCGAGGCGAAGGAGGCTGGCATTGTGCTGGAGAGACCTACAATGAAGGCACCTATAAGAAGAGACGACAAGAAGCGGGACAGGGCTGTGGGCTTACCAAGCGTTGGCAAGTTTCGAGGTGGGACGCTGAGCTTGAGTAAGAAAGATGTGCGAAGCATCACAGGTGGTGGAGGTGCGAAAGGAAAGGGAAAGAAGGGCAGGAAGTGAGCTTGAGAATCGAAGAAGTGAAAGATCTGAGGCGCAGATCAGTCAACGACCCCCTGGCCATAAAATCCCCACGATCCTAATCATCATACCCTACCTTGGCCGCCCTGAATCTCAATCGTAGCCTGGATCATAACGCCACAACCGCGATCATGACTAGCCAGGCCACAGTCCCTTGCGCATGCAGCATCTCTCAACGCACGGTTCCAAGCACAAGCGCACATGAAAGTGTTTCTCCACACATCGAAAAGCCTTTCCGCTTCCTCGATCTACCTCCCGAGCTACGCTGCATGGTTTATGAGCGCATCGACGTTGAGACACAACGACATGTAATTCACTGGCCAGCTGTTGAACCTGACAATGCAGATGAACACACTATTGTGTTGACTTCACAAAGTCTGCCGGTTGGCTTGCTTGCAAGTTGCCGTCTCGTGTATGCCGAGGCCACGCCTTGTCTCAGGCCCAAGCTTGCGCTGCTACATAACAGGGACCGTTTCCGACTCACAGTCGATGTCGAGTGTTTAGGAGTGTTTGTGCAATTTTACCACTGCTTGACTCGCGTGATCGCGAAAAGGGAGTATTGTGGTACTACTTACTCGCTACCTCGAAGCTTCGAG
>TARA_R110002003_G_scaffold25_13_pt1 | contig 25728 bp, 30 predicted proteins | sample TARA_R110002003 | Tara Oceans TARA_R110002003 (sample SAMEA4396441) | marine metagenome | biome: Westerlies Biome; feature: [SRF] surface water layer (ENVO:00010504); material: water (ENVO:00002006), including particulate matter (ENVO:01000060) such as... | depth 5 m
TTCCTCGTGCTGGTGCTCCCATTCCTGGCCGATACATCGTCAAGATGAAGAACCAGAACCTGCAGCAACTTATCGACACGGCGCTGAAGCTTCTCAAGAAAGATCCAGCTCACGTGTACGGATTCGGTAACTTTGGCGGCTTTGCTGCTGATATGTCCGATGATATTGTTCAGTTGATCCGTAACCTTCCTGGCGTAAGAGACTACCGACCATCAGAGGACCAACTGCTAATCCTGAACAGGTTGAATACATTGAGCAGGACGCCGTTGTGAAGGCTAACCTGGGCGAGTTTGACCACCTCGAGAAGAAGGCCTATGTCACCCAAAGCTCATCCACTTGGGGTCTTTCCCGCATCTCTCACGTGAACCGCCAGACTGGTACCCTTTCTTACACCTACGATAGCACTGCTGGTGCCGGCACGTGCGTGTACGTTGTTGACACTGGCATCTCCACTACTCATCCTGAGTTCGAGGGTCGTGCTACCTTCCTTGCCAACTTTGCTGGCGATGGCTCGAACACCGATGGCAATGGCCACGGAACTCACTGCGCCGGAACTGTCGGTTCTAAGACATACGGTGTTGCCAAGAAGACTAAGCTCTATGCTGTCAAGGTTCTTGATGCCAGCGGTTCGGTAAGTTAATCACCGGAATCTTGATGTGTGACATGCTAACCTCATAAAGGGAACCAACTCTGGTGTCATTGCTGGCATCAACTACGTCGCCAACGACGCTAAGACCCGCAGCTGCCCCAATGGCGCTGTTGGCAGTATGTCTCTAGGAGGCACCAAGTCCACCGCCGTCAACTCCGCCGCCGCCAACGCCGTCTCTGCTGGCGTTTTCTTCGCTGTTGCTGCTGGTAACGAGGCTGCTGATGCTAGCGGTTCGTCGCCTGCTTCTGAGCCCACTGTCTACACCGTTGGCGCTACCGACAGCTCTGATCGCGTTGCCTCCTTCTCCAACTACGGCTCTATCGTCGACATCCATGCTCCCGGTGTTTCCATTCTGTCCACCTGGCTCAACGGCGGTACCAACTCCATCTCTGGTACCTCGATGGCAACCCCTCACGTCGCTGGTCTCGCTGCCTATATCCTCGGTCTTGAAGGCAAGGTTACTCCTGCTGCTCTGTCCAGCCGCTTGACCACTCTTTCCACCAAGAATAAGATCACTGGTCTTAGGACTGGAACCAAGAACTACCTTGCCTTCAACGGAAACCCCAGCGGTTAAGCACGATTATGCTGGTGTTGCTTGCGAGCATGCTCTTTAGCATAGGGAGCCGCGTGGAGCGCTATAGAGGCGGAAGCATTGTTTCACATTTTCTTACGATTTCATGACAGCTGTTGTTTGCATGTTAGAGTTGCGCACTTCTTGAGTAGCATTTAGTGTTAATGCTAGTCTACAACCACTTGGTTCTTGAATCACTGATCGACATGCTGTGCTTTCCATCGTCATAGGTTGTCTTTGTCACTACAACGGAATGGCTCGCACCGCGGTGCAGCAATGTTGTACGACCTCGGTGGGTAGACAAAGCCTTTGTTTCGGATGCGGCTAATTGCTTCACGCAAACGGTTCTCGTACCACCACAACATTTACTTGTGTCGTGTGTCACGTTGCGATGTCACACCGTATTGAATGGTATGTAGCCACGGTACGGTGTACAGTAGCCTCTTTATCGCCATCTGCATGCGCCGACTTCTCCACAATGTGATTCCGAACTTGGTGCTTCGTGGCAGTTGGGCGTGTGGGTTTGCCGGAGCAAATTTCGGGGCATTGCAGGCATATCATTTCGTTCTAAGATATACTTGGAGATTACTTAGATGGATTAGTGCCGACCGTGAGATGGTCCCTTTCAGCCTGCAGTGGTTGGGTGGCGCTCGGTCAAGCATACATTGCTGCACGTAGCATACAACGGACGCTGAAGATTGCCATTCGCTGACGATCCTTGGAAGCAGTAATTCGCTAGCCCATACTCAGCTGTCCGTCGCAAAAGCTTGTCAGACATACCATGACAATTAAGTCGAACAGTTGAGTTGTAGTGCCAACGACATGGGCATCACTATCGATGACGCATCTCGAGATATCGCGACGGACGACATACGATCAATGTAGATCCTTAGCGCGTAAAGAACTCTGATTTGGAGATCGTGGTACGTCGAAACAAGCTCCTCGTTGTCATGCACCTCATATATCTTCCGCCATCAGGGCCCTCCCGATGTCGCCTCCCTCCGGGGGCCGAAAACGCCACCAGCTTGCACAGACGCCATAATACTACGCGAACGGGTAAGGAAGCTTCAGCACTGCATCCCCACACCTTCCTACAGGATCGGCTTCTCGACAAAACCTTTTGTCGTTGCTTGGAAGTGCCGACAGAATCATTACCAATGAATGTGCAAAAGGTTTTGTCAGTTAAATCGGGTGGCCGAAGTTGAGGCTCAAACTCCAGAATCCACTCTGCATACTTCGTACCTAGGTATTGAGCGCACGGACATTGTGGGGAAAATCCACCTGGGCAAGCGCGTCCGCGTTTCGCGTCTTCGGCAGCCTAAACAACATTTTTTCTCCGACACCATCCTGTCCAAGGAAGACCATTACCCGCATACACGACATGGTGTATGACGTTTGCATCCTTGATGACGCGAAGACGACCGTTGATGTTCTCACATCCCTGACACGAAGAACCGCCTTCGGCGCTGTCAACAGATACTCACAGCCTTTGAACATGGACTTCAAGGGTCAATTCAAAGGTTCCAAACGAATGCTTCAATCAAGCACAGTTGTCCTCCAGTAGCTACTAGGCAAAAACGACCAGTTCAGAACAAGCCAGGACAGAGTTGATATAGCCGAACTTTAGATCTCACCAGCGGCCATTATTGCCCTCGACCGAGCGCGAGCTTCATCGCAAACCTGATCTTGCGTACAGCTGTGGAAGTCGAAACAGTACCTTCATTCCCAAATGCGACTACGCATATTTCTTGCTAGTCAGCTGACTGGCAATCTGCTAGAGCAGACGTACACGGCTGTCACTATTTATCGTCCAGCAAATGCTGCTAACTCCTGTGCGGAACCAACTCCAGTCCGACATCACGAATCGATGCATCCCTGACGACATATTTCAGCCTTTTAACAGCTACGTGCCCGCGTGCCTCGAACTATCACACCGCCCCTTGACCGACAGCTCTCGCTCTTGCATCCTCCAGAATAGCCAGCCGTAGATCCCTGAGAGAAGCTATTGTGGTACGCTCCGGACGAGTCGAAGTCAACGGCACCGAAGGAGTCTACTATATGCACAAAGGAGCGACTTACTGAAGTGGTAACATGCCAGGCTGTCCAGTTGCCATTACTGACCTGTATAGGCCAGTTCCATCACATCGGTCCGACCTCAGTGTCTGCTGTCATATAGATCGAGCGTGCACACTATTCTCGCATCCTTTTCGCCTGACTGTCATGAAGTTGTCAGACAAGCATGCAACACCGGTCAAACTGCCGATGTCGTATCGCGAGGACTGCGCTTGCTGTTGGCCTGGAAGATGTATCGGGCTCCAGCGAAGCGAGCATGTCACGAGAGCATCATCTACTTTGTGTTATGGGCCCTTCAAATGGATTTCGGCACAATCCAGCGTATCTGCAGAAATGGTCTCGACTGGCATTTAGCTGCTCAGGCCTCGCCCACAATATTGTTCACGCATGTTGCGCGACCGAGTGATCACCGTCACACCATCAGCGAAGTCCTTTCCCATGGATCGCGACAATTCGTTTAGTTTGACATCCGGCTTCTCTGCTTCTTGCGGTCAGCATATCAGATGAGCGTTATTTTGCGACATGATCTCAACATTTTGCACCTTTGGAATCCCTGCCCCCCATCTTGGCGTACATGACCAACTCACCCATCCACCGGCTTGCGACTATTGAGGCAGGTAGGTACGACGTCACCAACAGGGAAGTAAGCACACGCCCATTGCCACATGCTCTCTTATCGCGTTGAAACCCTTCGCTGACGGCATACTCCGGACCACACCATCAAGCCCTTGCAACTGGTCCGGCCATCTGGTCATGGCTAATATATTTCGCGCACGGACCCCACGCGTGTAGGACCGCCGGACGGAATAGATGCACGAAGCACTTTTTCCACCTCAGCACCATCTTGCTCATGCTGTTTTGTCGCTCTCAGCTTTCTGCATGCATATGCACGGCGAAGAAGAGCTTCAAGTGTGGTGGCAAAATTATCAGCTTGCCCAGGTCGTGATGATTCTGTCATTCACCAAACATCCCACGAATGGCCCGCGTGCATGGTCACACACCCGCCTTCCCGTCCTTGCGCAGTGTGACCTCGGATGAGACTTCTTCTCAAGCGCGTCACAAATTGATACCGCTCGGACCGGCTGCCAGATCCCGCGTGGAAGCAGCCAAAAGAATATGCGTCCAGCTACGAACTCAGGCGCTGCTTTACGGTATGCCGGAGCTGAGCGCCAGCTGGTCAACATGTCTAAGCGCCCATGGAATAAGCACATTGGGACATGTGTGACTCATATCAACTTTTGTCCTTTCGCTGCTAGAGCCGCTGCTTTCACTCATGAACAATATGCTGACGTAGACACGCACTTATCTCAAGTACAGCGCACATGATGTTGGTAATCATCTTTTCAGAGCTATGCGATACGAATTATACGTGGTCCGTCTTCCTGGCAACATACCCGCTCATGTCGCATCGTGTGTCATAAGTGGTTTTAAAACCACCAGTTTCAAGCTCACACCACTATGTCGTGCTCTAGCAACGTATAGCGCAATGTGATCGCTTTGTGTATGTCTACAAGATCTGCCACGAGGAGCGCTGGGTCTTCTCCTGTCTACCAAACCTCACTCGACGACGCTTCGTGGTTGTCTGCAACTTTTACATCCAACGGAAAGGATGTACAGGGTGTAAATTCCTTGAAGACAGGCGACTATCTGCATGTACTGTGATAACCTTCATTGTTCCCCGTAAGTGCTGCCTTTGCTGCAGGTACCCGCGGGCTCAGCCGCTTTTGCGAGCCGCGCATGGGCTACACAGCACTATGAAGAATGTTTCCTTGGTGTACATTTCCGTTATACAAGCACAGCCTACTCCGCACATGAGTCCGATGCTGGCCACTGAGAAGGAAGTTCATGCTGTGTAAGGAACTTGACAGCAACAGAAGCACGCACATCTTAGCGTGAACTGAAGTTAGATAAGAGACAAAAAGGTCGCTGAAGACAACCCCTTTTCAAAAGGAGATCTCTACTGCCCACCAAATCATTAGGAGACTCTCTGCTTGATTTCCAGAAATGCAGCTACTCATTCTTCTTGCGCTCGTCGTATCTTCTCTTGCTCGGTCGTTTGTCAAAGGTCCACCAGCAAGAGATGCAAGAACTTCTTCCAACAAGTACATTGTTAAGGTAAAGGGCGATGTCCGTACATCCGCTGAGGCTCAACTCAAAGCGTCTCTTTCTGCCGCCCCTGACCACCACTATTCCCTGCATGGCTTCCGCGGCTTTGCCGGTACCTTGACCACCGAGGAGCTTACACGGCTTGAATCAGACAACCTAGTATGCTGGCTTTCCAATCCTATTGCTAATTACGGCTGTTGACCACAAACTTCAGGTGGAGTACATCGAGCAAGACGGCGTAATGCACAAGATGGCGCTCGTTGAGCAAGAAGACGCCGAATGGGGCCTTGCACGCATCTCCAATCGCGAACCAGGCAGCACGACTTATACCTACGATGACAGCGCAGGGGAAGGAACATGTGCTTACATTATTGATACTGGTATCGACACCACCCATCCAGACTTCGAAGGGCGTACGTTGAACATGACTTCCCCAACCACCATCTATGCTCATTGACCCGGCCAGGCGCAACCTTCCTTGTTGACCTCACGTACGAACAGAACAAGACCGACGGCGATGGCCACGGCACCCACACCGCTGGCACGGTTGGCTCGAAAACGTACGGCGTCGCGAAGAAAACCCGTCTCTACGCTGTCAAAGTGCTTGACTCGTATGGCGAGGGAACCGTTTCTGATATCCTTGCAGGCTTCCAGTACGCAGCGCGCGATGCGCAGAATCGTACTGCCGAGTGTCCCAAGGGCCATGTTGCGAACATCAGTCTGGGCGGATTTAGGAGGAAGTCTGTCAATGATGCTGTAAGCTCCATGGCATGTGGGCAATCTAATGAAAACAGGGTAGCTGATGACAAGATAGGTCCGAGCCTTGGTCATGTCTGGAGTCTTTGTCGCGGTCGCTGCAGGGAATGCGTACACATTCGCGGATGATTATTCGCCGGCGTCTGAGGAGACGGTGTGTACGGTTGGCGCGGTGCATCGCAACGATACGTTTGCCGAGTTTTCGAATTATGGGACACTCGTTGGTAAGGCACTGCTTCTTTCGCCATTATTGCCACTCCTATCCTCGTAGGGTCGCGCGCTAACATGAGGCTCGCACCAAGATATCCTCGCTCCTGGCGTCAACGTCACAAGCACCTATCTCAACGGTTCTACTGAGACGTATTCCGGGACTTCGATGGCAGCGCCACATATTGCGGGCCTGGGTGCGTACCTTTTGGGTTTGGGTGCAGATGTGGCGCTACTGTGTGACACGATCAGAGACATGGCAACGGAGGGTGTGATATCGGGCTTGCATAATCACACAGCGAACTTGCTGGCATTCAACGGTGCGCTTGATAAGTAGGTGAGTGTGAAGGATGCATCTCGAGAGCAGGTCTGATGATGTAGGGGCGGATATGGTAGGTAGCAAGTGATTGAAATTGTGCAGACTGAGGGGCTGGAAAAGCAGTGGTAAGATAAGGAGGGCTTCAGTAGGCACATTTCTCCGACGGTAAACCCCTCCCGTAGATGGTCTACACTGAAATAAATTTGCTTCATGAGGGACACAACAGAACTTTGCTCGCACATGAAAGCTCCTTTCTCCCAACAGTTCACTGCACATATACGATATGCATTTTGATTGGCTGAAATGATAGCTAGTCTCCCAAGTATATGATAGAAGATGTCATGGGCAACTTTAGCGGCCTTCTAATCTCAACCGATCTTTATTCCTTCCTTCGTCTCTCCGTGCGACCAGGAACCATACGCTGCTGATCCAACAAAGAATGACACCGACCCAACTCGGCGCTGATATTTTCAATAGATTGATGACTGCCAGCTGGAATGCAGTCCTTGGGACGGCAATGAAGGTTGTGGTGAGGGGCGATGTCGCCTTGACCATGAGCAATGTCGACGAGAAAACAGCCCACGAGCCCATGCCGCCGAATATCATCATGGCCCAGAAAAAGGGCACATCGAGGAAGGGAATATTGTGGTAAATGTGGCCGACGTCTCCAAAGAGCAGGACAATGGGTGTCAGGATCATGAGAGAGAGGAGGGAGGTGTAGTGCAGTGTGCGGTAGTATGCGCGCGTCTCTTCGCGGTTGCCTGCATCTTCAGCGGTTGCGGGGTAGCCTGTGAGTACGTCTCCTTGCGGGACGAGGCCAGCAACGAGTGTGCGGTAGGTTCGGAGGAGGAGGATAGGGTATAGGGCGACAAAGAGCGAGGAGAAGACGCCGGCCACGATCGACTCCCATGTGACGCGGACGTTGGATCGGATCGTCGCGAAGAGGAGGTTCAGGGTTGCGACGAGTGCGGCGGAGAGGGTGCTGCCGGTGATGTTCTCCTTCTGCAGGACGCAGGCGAAGATGATGGCTAGTGGGGTGATGCCGATGCGCGCGAGCTGGTAGGTCGGGAGTGGTGCGTAGCTACATTGTTAGCTTCAGCGTGATGTGGGTCGAGTGCTTCTTACGCGAAGGAGAAGTTGCTGAGAACGACTTTCACAACAAAGACGGCTGCCAGCGGTAGCACCTGCTTCGCGACCTGCCAGTCAAACTCAAACAGGCCGCCGCCTGCAATTCCGCCCGAGCCATGCGACAGCCATCGTCCGATGGAGCGCAGGATGTGCTTCTTGTTTCCTCCTCGGTATGCCCATTCTTGAGGCGCGACGGGGAAGGAAGGCGCGACCGCGGGACCCAGTCCTAGCCAGCGGAAGGGCCTGTCGAGCGCGCGTGTGAGGCTCGAGAAGCCAACAAGGAGGACGTGGGTGAGGACGAGCTGAACGTAGGTGCCTGTGAGCGGAAAGGGAAACCTGTCGCGGTCAGCCTGGATGGCGCCCAGTGCGGTTGCGCGCCTCACTTGTAGACGCCGGTGAGCATGATGAAGCGGTTCATGAGCAGCAGCCCAAAGCTACACCCGCCCACCCAGAAGACCAGCAGGCCGACCCACAGCTGCCAGCCCAGCCACGTCCCAAACAGAAAGTGCCCCAGGCCGCCCTGGCTCAGCAGGCCCCTCGCAGCATTGCCGCCTCTGCCCGCCCCGTGGCCGACCAGCGGGCGGATGCTGCTCGCCGTCTCATAGTCGTCGTCCTCGTCCTCGCTCTGCACGGCGCTGCGACTGCGCGGATACGGGCTCGTGCTGCGACTGCCAATGTCGATGAGCGGGACCGGGGGCTGCAGCTCCGACTGCGAGTTCTGCGTCGAGTGGCTCCTCCGCGGCTCCATTTGCGCGTAGTTCTCTATGTCGGAGTGGTCCGTGTCATCGAGCGAGCTGGCGCTGTTGTTGCGTCTCTTCTTGTGGCCGTCTGCGCGCTTGTGGCTGCTGTCCGGGGGCAGCTGCACGGCGGAGCGCGAGAGGGTGCTGAGGAAGTCGAGCGGCTTTCGGAAGGCGTGTTGGGAGCTGCGGTTGAAGCGCAACGAGTTCATGCTGGCCGCTGCATGGCGGGAGACGCAGCGAGACGTGGCATGGCAGTCAGAAATGAGCGTCGAAAACTTGTGCAAGGCGCACAGGGCGGTGCTGTGGCTGCCCGTTGCGCGTCGCCTAGTAGCGTTGGACCCTGCTTTTCGTCAGGGGTAGCGGTCCTGTATCCAACATCACATGACGCTCACCTGTCTGGCCGTCATGCTAGCCCCGCATGAATGTGTGCAGATAGACCGCCTGGCAACCTTTCATCAACAAAAATGGCCGCAATCTCCTCAGGCTAGCTGGCGCACAATGTAAGCATCTTGAGGAGACCTTTTGGCTCGCGGTCAAGTCTGGGTACTATCCAACCATGTCAGATCATGGTCTCTGCTCCGCTTGCCAGGCATTTCTTCGGGGGTCGTGCGATGCGGCTGAGGACAATCCTGGCGCATACATCCATCACCCCAGCGCCGAGTCATTCGCACTGGCTCTTGAATCACGATGCGAACTCTGTACGGGTCTCTGGGCTGACTTCCGTCTCGACGACGATGAAGTCATTCTTGAAACACGATGGAGCCCATCGAGAGTGAGCCAGAACACCTCGGAGAGAAACGCATGGGAGCTATACTTCTGGTGCACGCGCGAAACTCGCAAAGAGCCTTCGGCCAAGATGCACGTCGCGGTTCTGGCTCTAGAGCCTATTGGAGGTGAGACCTGGAAAAGGCTCCATCGGCCCTCTCTAACAACAGCCCATAGTGCAGCCAGGTCCCTGCGGAAAACTGATGGAGGGCAATTCCGGAAGCAGAACAGCCCTGTCTTTCTTTGCGAGCCAATATCAAGATTGTCGAACCAAGCATGCGAGTTGCAAGCGTTGGGCTCTTAGTAACAAGTTCATGCCACAACGACTCATAGACGTCGGATCCGCCGGACATGCTTCGATACGGCTTTGTGAAAGCAGCAGCCTGGACATATCAGACGACTATGTGACGCTATCTCACTGCTGGGGTGGTAGTCAGCCCTACACCCTGACAAAATCCACTGCAGAAGAGCTTGCTACAGGAATATCCATTACCGAGCTTCCCAAGACTTTTCAAGATGCTATAGCGGCTGCGAGATTCTTTCAATTCCGATATCTCTGGATTGACTCACTGTGAGCTTTCCATTTGAGATTTCAGATGATACTGCTGACAGAAAAGATGCATTTTCCAGGATAACCTTGAAGAATGGCACATCGAGGCTGGTCGCATGAGGGAGATATATGGCAATGCTGCTTGTTGCATCGCAGCTACGTCTGCTGAAGACAGTAATGTTGGTCTATTTTTCGATCGCAATCCTCAAACTCTCCAGCCTATAGTGGTTGAAGTGACTTGGGCCACGTTCGATGATCTACCCCCGCCTGGTAGGTACTGGTGCAGCTTCAACTGGATACATCCACATTACGCTGTTGACTGCGCACCTCTCAACAAGCGAGCTTGGGTAGCGCAAGAGCGGCATTTGTCCCCAAGGATCATGCATTTTGCCAAAGACGCCCTATTCTGGGAGTGCCTTGAGACCTTCGGCAGTGAAGCTTGCCCACGCGGCTTTCCTGACGTTAACGTCACACTCCCCAGACTCGACGATGGGCGACCACTCAAAGTGGCTGCTCGTGAGCTTCGCCCGGACACGGTTGATGATAGCGCGCTTCAGACACACTGTCCGCGTGCTGCACCCGCCGCCAAGAATGGGCTACCTATTCTTTGGCGCTCGTTTCTGAGAAATTATACGCGTTGTTCAATGACCAAAGAAAGTGACTGTCTCATTGCAATATCCGGGATAACGCAGGATATTGGCAGGATCATGGACGACCAGTTCGTTGCTGGGCTCTGGAGAAATCGTTTGCTCGAAGAGCTTTGTTGGACAGTACTTCATGACCACAATCAGAAGTTGCTTCCCCGAACTTGTAGACCTGCCATCTGGCGAGCCCCTAGTTGGAGTTGGGCAAGCTCTGTTCTAGGAATCCTGCCTGGTCAGCTGAACGCTAAGGCCACTGTGCAAAATATGGCCACCGTCCTCGACGTCGACGTGGATCAAAAGCCGTCTGGCGAATTGATACGCGCTTCTATGGTCATCACTTGTCGACCTATACCCATTATCCTCCGCGCAAGCTCCGTCCGCAGTGGTCGTTTGAAGATTCACGCGATACTAGAGAACCAGGGAACCCGCGAATACGTCAGCATAGATGATCCGAACATCATAGCATCTGAAGATACTCTGCTCAACGTCTGGTTGATTCTATTATGGCATACAACCATTAACATATCTGAGAAAGAACTCCATGGCCTGGTCATCTCAAATTGCGTGCGTCAGCCTGAATGTTTCGAACGAATTGGTTTGTTTCATATGTCGTCCAATAACAAAATCACATCTCGCAGCATGGCGATGACAAGCTTTCTCAGCAGACACGAAGCCACCGCATGCCAGAGCATTGTACTTTTGTATAGCGCGTCTCTTACAAATTCATCCGGAGGATCACCAGCGGTAGCAAGCGGAGCCTTCTGGTCCCGGTCCTTGTCCATTGGGAAGTTGATTTCTAAGCACCCGAATAGCAACACATGCACATTGCCATTTAGAGAAACCTCGAGTAACATCTCACTCACTTCGATGACCTCAGACGTCTGCTAAGGAAGGAGTGAGTTAAGATGCCGGACATCGTCAATGACAGTTACATCGAGATGGGCGCCCCACAAACCTAGCCACTTGTTCGATATACTGCCTTGCTTCAAACGGAACGAACATATCCATCAACTTTGGATCCGTATAGCCCACCTTTACGGCGACCCACCAATTCTATTGCGGGTGCTCTCATTCTTGGTCTCTTGCACGCTCGCAACACCAATGGCCACAACAGCACCAAAGAACTACAGTCCTCGATGACTCCGTTCCCCTTTCAGCTTCTTCCTTCGTCGCCGCAATCCATAAGTTGCATCCTTCCGGATCAGCAGCCCCAAGCCAACGTCCTCGGTTCGATTGTACCGTGCGTTGTGGCGTTGTGGGCATTAACACAATGTTCTTTCATCTGCATCTCAAAGAGTCAGTTGCCATTACAAAGTCAGCTTTGTTTCTTTGTTGAACATTTATGGGCGCGGATGCCATTGTTCGATCGACCTTTGTTCAAATGGGTTCTCAAAACTCGTGTTCGAGATCATTGATGCGGACCCGAAGGAAGCATTGCACATAGTACGACAAACACCCAAGGCAAAAATTAAACAGCGATGGAAGTGCCTCCCGACCAAACTCAAAGGATTCTCAGAATCGGAGCCGTTGATCCTCATTCGGAGGCCCCACCTCCACCACCGCCGCCGCCTCCTCCTCCTCCGCCGCCGCCAGTGGTGCCTCCGGTGGCTTATCCCCAGTGCCACGACTACGCTCACTGCGGTATTGTACCCTGCGGGCCACCTGCTGGAAACTGTCCTGGCCTAGGAGCACTAGCCGCAACCCCAGCGTCATTCTCTGGCGTGGTGCACCCCGCCAATCCATGTAGCGTATGCATAAATTGCAGTCGACATGGCATCAATGCAAATTTCGGTTTAACTGGCCGTATCGCCACCGCCGTAGCAAATTCCGGCCCCAAAGTCTTTCTCTGCAGGCGCTGCGAAACCGACGAAATGCAGCTCTACAACGAGCGACTCCAACACCCCCAGCCCACGGGCCCTGGCACCGCGCCCTCGCTGGCTAGCATTGTCGCATGGCCGCAGCCACCTGCTGTCATCCAGAATCTATGTAGATGCGATGCCTTGATCCGGAGGAGAAGTCAAGTAATTCCGAATTGTCATGCATGTCGCGACGTGGCTTTTCTCCACGAACACACGGTCCCATTCAACGACGCCGAGAACGTCCTCCGCACGCGCAACAAGAATGCAATCGAAGGACGCACACCCGTCAACGGACCAGGCCAACATCTAGTCTCTGTGCAAACCATCAATGCTCGCGCCGCGGCGGGGATTGGGCGCATGTGTCCGTGCGGTGGGAAACCAGAAGTACAGCCACCCGGAGCGACGTACATGACGGTTTGTCTGGGTTGCATGGGCGTGAGAATCGACCCTGCGAATTTGCCGGCACGTCTTCAGAATGTGCCGCCAAGAAGAGTGGGATTGAGGTCCGGCCCGAGTAGGACCAAGGGACCGCAGAGGGCGTTGAGGAGGTGGGATTGGAGGGTGAATATCGAGAGGGGTTGGGATCCGGCTGATCGGTTCATTAATGGGACATAGTGTGGCGGATGGGGAAGGTGGCAATGTGAATTGTGGTGGTATTGTATTGTGATTGTCGTTACATCTTTTGTGTTATCAGTTAATCTCCTGTCTGCGTACGTCATCTCCAGTTATCGTCTCATGTTAGAAGTCGGTCTTCCCGCAACAAACTTGAAGTCATTCATTGTAATAGTAACTTTTTCATCTAGTTTGTTAAGTGCTCTCGCTACATATTAGTCAGTCCCGCAGCTTTATTTGTCTTACCGTGACGTTTTGTATAGTCTCCTGCAATTGCATAACTCAAAATCTCTTGCCTGTTTCTTGCTTTGTAGTCCTAGGCTTCAATTATTGAAAGAATTAATGTGTAGTAATTTATTTATCTCAGATAGTCCTGTTTGGCGTCTGAAATAAGTAGACTGGTGCTTACAAAATGCATCGTCTCATCTTGTCTAGTATACTTAGCAATTAGTGTTTTATGCAGTTGATAGCATGTTATGTTAAGTGTATCTAGGATGTCTTTGATGTGTTTTCGGTTTGTATTCTTTATGGTTATTGCCTCTCCTGTCTACCCACACTACCTCTTTCCTTTGTCGTAAACTTCTCTATCTAAACCGAGATCCTCCTACCTCCGCCAACTCACTCTAGCCTTCTCTTCTTTGCACCGCTCTTAGTCGCCACGCTGACTTGTTCTCCAGCTGTTGACTGGACTAGCTTCACCAATCCCACGGGAACTGAGATAAGTTGCTCAGGATGATCATCATCCCAACTCACCTCAGCTCCGCTATTGGCGCGCCGTTCGACAGCTTGTGCGTGTTGGTATGCTTTCAGAATCTCCACATCCTCTCTGAACCTGTCCAGGGTGCCTGCTTCGGTGCGCCAAGGAGCCTTGCAACCAACCTCCCGGCTGATTATGTTGAAACTAGCGACCTCGTCTTCCCAGTTGAGATCGGATGCAAAGGAGATCAAGCCCTGCTCCTCGATGTAGCCGTTGACCCAGGCGCGGAGGACGATGCATTCCTTGATATTCCAGGGAGCCTCGGGCATTTCTTCGTCGATAGCAATCTGGTTCGCTTTTAGAACGCCGTATCAGCACTTGTTGTACTTGAAGACCATGGTCTCGTCGCTGGGATCGAAGTTCGCAACGAACTTGTCAAAGCGCTTCAAGGATCTGCCGTAATGGACCCGCTTCATGTATTTGCCGTTCTGTTCGAATACGCGCATGACAAACTTCGGGTCCAAAGCAACGCTGCCGCGACTACAGATGCCACTGGCTTCGCTGAGCGTCCATAGCTCTTCCCTGTCGACGAACGAGAACTCGGTGGGTACGGGAATAGTACGAGGAGAGACGAAGGTGCGCGTATCGTTCGCGGAGGGCAAGAGGAGAACGTAGTACTGTTTATGGAGTGTACCGAGCTTTTTCGTGCCTTCGCGGCGAAAGGAGATGTACTTGATACCGGCAGTGTTCGTGGCGAGTGATTGTGCTCGCCTAGGCGCATCGTTGGAACATTCTTCGAGGCTATTTTGAGAAGTATAGCGGAGTTGTTGGCAGATGGTATACTCTGTGAGGTGGAGGGAATTCGAGAGGTCAAAATTGCTACGAAGAAGTTTGTGCGTGCTAAGACTCGACAGTGGGCAGGTGAATGCGACGAAGGAAGGTACAATCCCACCCTACAGGCATGAGCACCATGGCCCAAAAAGGCATAGGTACTGAGCACTCGTATATGTTGTTCAATCTACCGGCGCAATCTTTCATGTCAGTATAGGCAGATTCACACAGGACTTATATACGTGGTCCATGTTTATGAAGGGACTATCACGTGGGAAGATGACCTCGGGACGCAAAGAACTGATGAGTAGCACTTGACAGAAATCGTTTAATAACCTTGTAACATGCACCTGATCCTGATGAAACCGGCTAGGTTGCTCAATTGCGTTGCTTTCCGATATCGAAGACGTCTCGTGCAGAATGTATGTTTAGTCGAGACCTCAAACTCCATCGTGCGCTGCAATTGAATGGAGAGGGAACAGCATGCCATATACCGACATTTACCTACACACGAAGAACCGTGGTTACCAGCTATCTCAATTCCAGAAGTGCACTGGCGTAACACGAGGAGACTTCCAGACTCCAACGAGACGAAGCCTTTGTGCTTACAACCGGTATATAGCGACCGCTTCCAAATCCAACACGAGAACACCCGCCCTCTTCTAGTCTGGTGACATGATAAGCGAAACGATATCTATGTCGTGGAGTGGAGTGACGCAACGAGAGAGGTCGGCGTGGGCTATCACGAGCTTGATGTCGTCGGCGCTGGAGAACGACGAGGTTCGAGAAGGTGTAGCGAGACCAACGGAGCTTTGAGAGGAACCGAACGACAAATTCTGTGAGAGCTCGGGGGTGTTGGACCTGATGGTCTCACGATTCGACTGGGGTGCGTGGTTTGGCATTGTGACAGTTGCTAAATTGATTTGTTGTTAGCGCGGTGTACCACACCTGCAACAACGCGACAATATTAGGCTTACCTTCATAGTCAAGCCGGGGCGCGGTGGCTGGCGAGATGATTGATGCTAGAGGGCCTATGGCTCAGCTAGTGAAAAATGATGCAGGAGTATCGTTCGTACCTTTACGTTTCTGGCAGCGGGCCGTGGCCGACAAGGCTGGAGTTTCTGAAGTGACTAAAGCTTCAGTACAGTGTGTGGATGACGACTGAACAGGATCCTCACCTTCAGCTCTGATCGTGTCCTGCACGCGAACAGGCTGCAACGCCATGCTGACAAGAACCGCAGCCGCGTTGGCTTCCTCCGTTGCCAGAGGTTCGTCCTGTATGTCGACACTCTGCTCATCGGGTAGATGCGAGAACAGATACCTCCACTCCTCCAGATCCTCTGAATAACCAGATTCTTTCGCAACACCTTTCACCTCCATCTCCATCTTCATTCGTTTGTATGCTTCCAACATCTTCAAGGAAATTGACGGAACAAAAGCGTCACCTGACCTAGCAAAGACACACTGTTGGAGGCGAGCTCTCAATTGAGGGCACATGCGGTTGAACTTCGACATGAACGCGTTGCATTGGCGCTCTGATCGAGGGTCAGTGTCGCGACCATGGTGGTCCTGGAGTATGCGGCCAGCGAACGTCTGGTTGAACGAGGCAAGGATATCGATCATTTTTGGCAGAAGGATGCCACGAGCGCGCGACTCAGCAATAGACAGCTGGTAGTATAGCTCAAACCATAGCTCCTCGTCTGGGAGCCACATTGTGACAGTCCTGCACTTCATGCCCGCCCGGCCATAAATCTGATTGCGCCAATTGTTGATCTTGTTGATGTGTTCGACCTTGTCCCAGTCGATGGTGCTGTGAGGCAAGTTTCGGAAGTGCAGCTCCTTCACTTCGCCATTCATAGTGTCATCGCATTGAATACGGAGAAGGGTCTCATCTTGATGGCCAACTTTTGCTGTCTTGCGCTCACCGCGTGGCACAAGAGTAGATGTGCCTCGAGAGCCGTTGGTAGGCGCCCTAGTGGTACGCTTCGACGGTTTTTTTCGGTTGCGGTGTGAAGTGCTCGGAGCCTTGGGCTTGGATAGAATACTGGACTTGATTTTTTTGGTCGGAGATGGTGAGTGGGAGTCGTCGGTATTGTCCTCTGAGGCATGCCTCTTCAAAGCGCTGCGAGCGGGTCTCGTACTGTCGGGAGGAGAGAGAATGGCCGAGCTTGGAGGCTTTCTTGTCAATCGCTGGCGCTGTGATGACATGTCGGATGCCTCGATATGAGTAAAAGGTTGTGGCTGTAAGGTCCAGTCAACCGAAGCCGCGCGCAAATGAATGTAGCCGCGATGAGTGAAACCTGGGCCAAATGGTATGGTCTGGAGCTGCAGTGAATTAAATGATCCAAGAAGGCGAGTGTCTATGGTCCGAAGTTGTGTGTTGCAAATGCGCCGCTTGTTGTAGCGTAATTTGATGCAAGGAGAGGTGGCTGTCCGATGAAGGAAGCGGCGTGCTCGTGATTCAAGAAGAAAAGAAGCAGTGGGGAGATGAGAGCAACAGAATTAGGGTAAGATTCCACGTGATTATTTCGCGGTGACGTGTAAAAAGTTTGTAAAATCCAGATGAAGGTGAGAGTGGTGCGCAACACCATGGCAACCATGTTTTGCACCACCGAGAACGTCCGTGAGCATTGTTATTCGATCCCGCCGGCGAAGGCTACCGCCTTTGAAGCGTGCAATGGATAGGATGTGAATTGACACGCAAGGCGACAGAAGCGGAGGTGGTGAGTGACACGGAGGACCTATGAGATGTCACTCTCTGTCATCACTCTCGATGAATCTGCGGTGGAGGCGACAAAAGGAGACAGGCAGTACGAACAAGTGGACAAGTTCCTTGACTGTATACACCGAGGTAACCGGTAGCGCAAGGGAAGTTCGCCCTATCTGCTCGCGCATGGCTGCAGATTGCCGGAGAGCGCAAGCCAGATCTAGAGACAATGCAAGCAAGCAGATCTGGATCAGGAAGAGCATGAGAACGTGAGATATACCGAACAGAACGAGAGGACCGTGGCATTCCGCAAGTGCAACATAACGAATGAGTGACGGCAAGCCAATGTAGCACGGCTGTGTTCAACACGCGGGCCATGCGGAGCGGGAAGGTATCCATGTCCTCTCTGCAGACGCAGAGAGACGCGCGAGCGACACGGATTGGTGGTCGCCTTCGTCTAGCGATGGGCTTCCCTTGGTAGAGCTGGAAGGTCTTGATTTCGGCGCCAGTGGGGATGCTTTAGTGCAATGAGAGCGTGAAGTGCAACTTGAAGTCTGCGATTTCTCCGACCCGCAAATGCCACCGCAAAGTAGATGGGCGAAGACATGCTCGACCTGGGGGATTGCTACGTGCAAGCTCACCTTTTGCATATAGATTTCTAAAGATGCAGAATATATCGGTAGGCTCTCCGACGTCCATCCATGGGTCGACAACATAGCCATACATAAAGCCATCAAAGAAGCATTGCCCAAGCAGTCTGCAGAGACCGTGGGCAAAGGCTCGTAAACGTACGGAATAGTGTCGCGCTCGCTGCGTTGAGACATCTCGGGCAAGAGTACTGTATGATTGAGAACTGCGCAGACGTTAGAGTCGTGTATTGTTGTGCGAAAGAGCTGCAGGACGATCGAGTTCGAGCTGAGCTGTACGACCATGGTTGGCATTTTCAGTTCGGTGTATACCCGACTTTTGCACCGCTGAGCAAACGCTGCCCTCTCGTCAAGTTTTCATTATCACCAGATCCCGCAGCAGTCTGTACCTTGAATACCATCCGAAATGCAAGCAACGTTATCAGACATTGACGAGTCGATTGACTAGGCCGGTTAATATGCTGTATAGCTAACGTTTAGGCTCTTGATAGACAGTTTGACACCGCTGAACTTATATGAGAGCTCCTTTATTCATGATGATCTCTTCCTGCCTTCGTTTGATCTCCAGCTTCTTCTCCCGCTTTGCCAGATGTATTTCCCGTACCTGCCTGTGCTCCTCCTTCTTGACCTCATATTCGGCCTTGCGCCTTTCATACTCTCTTGCGCTCTTCTTTTCTGCTTTGTCCTTGGCCTTAATCTTGCTGTATTCTGCGGAAGAAAGATGCCACGGTCTCGACAGCACTTCCTTTTTGAATGCAGCGGCCTCGGCCCAAGCTTGCGCCTCTTCATCGGTAGTCGCAACCACCCAGATTCTCTTGAGGTCCAACTGCTTGATGCCTCGAAACTCCGATATAGTCCCCTTCGCTTTGACCACTGTACCAATGTCGAGTCTCTGTTCGTCAACTACGACTTCGAACACGCCAAACGGGCTGACGATGCTGACATTGTCGATGGTGGTATTCGAGGAGGTGTCGACGGGGTTCCGCTCTGCCGGAGGTATCCTCACGATCTTGAGCTCGATGTTTGCGCCGCTGCCATCGTCGATGGTGATAACCGTGTACTTGAGGTTGATGTCATCGATGGCTACGACCACGCCGACAAGACGGACGAATCGGATAGGGTGGTTGAGATGGAAGTACAGATGTTGTCCTGTACTTGATCAGCGTTGAAAGCATTGCAATCGCGTGGTCGGTACCTGGAAACTCTGGCTCATGGTGTAGAGATTGCACGTCGGCAGCGGTGATCTTCACCCACGTGTCGAACGTGGGCGACGCATGGAAGCAGTATGCCGGGTACAGTCGGTACGGACGCGCTGTTGAATGCGTTGACATGTCATGTTGTGTTGATGATGCCTGAGTGGGGCGGAAGTGTAGAATACGCGACGTGGGAAAGCACGCTTGCGCCAGGTCACGTGCAAAAGCACAAGCCTGGAGCCGCTCGAGTGAATCGGGATGATCGGCTGTGCTGCAGAACATGCATCCACCTCATGCGATCGCAGCACATCCGTCTGAGCCGCGTCCAAAGGCTGAGGCATGCTCCCGTGCAGGGCGCGAATCAAGATTTTGCACCGCTGCCAATCGATTTCTTCGCCTCATATCTTGCTGCCAGCAAGTCCCTCGATGGAGGGGGCCTCCGGGATTGCAACCAGGTCCTCCCAGTCTCGGCAGCTCCATCACACTTCAACACCGCCTGTGTGCCATCACGTTTCGGCCTCCCCCCGTAGCAGACATGCTGAATCGCAACACGCACGTGTCGGGATTGGCTCACGGCTTGCTTGCAGCTTCCAACATGACCGATGATGCTCACTTTACCGGTCCGGCCTGCAGCTGTCCGAGATGAGCTAGTCCGGCCTGCAGCAAGCTTGGGAGCTTCCCTCGAGCTTCCATGTAGTCCTGACCAAGGTCATAAGCCAGCGCGGTAGCTCGCCGTGGAGCCGGATGACCTTTATCTTCCCTCCTACCCCGAATCTGCGGGCGGAGCATTGCTCTCGTTGCCCCGATACTAATCATTTCATGCACAGGTTCTTAGCACTCACTTGTCTGCTTTGAACTCAGTCAAGCCTCACTTCGTTACACTCAGTAGCAGAGCCTTGCGACTCTCGACGACATGCGACCATTTGTACTGCAGTGCCTTCTGGCGCTCCTGATGACTAGCAGTGGCGTCGCGGAACCGATAGCAGAGCCAGAAGCTTTGGCGCAACAGCTCACGAACAATGCACCTTTCAGTGGCGCAGTCTACATTGTGAATCCGCAAGGTGGTCAAGTTGTAGCACAGGGAACAAACCTGTGTCCAGCGTCGGCATCTGTGAGCTGCTCCAACGTGAATCAGCCAAGCTGGTCAGTCCTCAAACCATCGTGACTGGCACAGTTCCTAACCATTGCAGGTGTTGTCCTGCGAACTACGTCTGCGCAGCTCCTGCAAACTCGAATGGTCTGATCGGATGTTGCCCGAGCGGCAGTTCCTGCGGCGGCACCGTAAACGTGGCACAAGTTACCACCGTCACCGTCTACCCGCAACAGCAGACTGCAGTCGTATACGCAAACCCAGCTCCGCACACAACGGTCGTAGTGAACAACCAACCAACCCAAGCGGCAGCTGGGTTCTGCGCAACCATAACGATGAGCGGGCCTGACCTCCCACGCGCGGCGCAAGGAGACTGCGGCACCATCTTGATAGTAGCAGGAGCGCCTGGCTTGAAGGCTATTGGCATCGGAGCGAGCTTGACTGCCATAGCTCTCCATCTCGCACTTGGAAGGATGTTCAATAGGTTGTGACCGTAACCTAGTGGATAAGCTCTGCGAAACGATCGAGGCCCTATATTCCATGACTTTACGAGCTACGAATACATGTATGATGCAAGGATATAGATTCTCGGGTCATTCCAGCTTCACGGCGTTTAGTTTCCTTTCTTCGCGTCTTCTTCCTCATTCTTGGGAACGCTAACAACCTTCGGGACTGTGACTGCGTTCAGGTGTCGGAAGGCCTGCAGGATACTGTTAGCAAATCCTCGACAATAGACTACTATACGATCACGATGCGAGAGCAAACGCACCCTCCATATCCTCGTCTCCCACGTCAGGCTCCACAGCCAAAACGCCCACGCACCCAAATACTGCGTCCACCAAAACGGACTTAACAGCGTAAAGATACTACTCACCTGACTTATCGACCCCTCAGGCAACTTGCCATCCCACTTATCCTCCACCTTGCTAATCTTGCCCTGATCATCCAGATGGATCGCAACCACACTCTGAATCGTCTGCTCCTTATTGATCCCTTTGATCACATATCTAGTCCTCAAATCCATGAGTATCGGATTTCCCGAGTCTGTGACCTGGTGATTCAAGCGCTCGATCTCCGAAAACGCTTGTTGCAGCCCGTACCACTGCGCAGCAAACTTGTCGCGTCCGGTCGCGATGGTGAGAGGATCAGTGAACGTCGCGTCGTCACGCCAGAGGGCCAGTTTAGGGAGCGAGGGACGGCCGGCGAAGAGGTCGAGGACGGATCCGACGATTGTTTGTTGTTGTTCGGAGAGTTTGACACCAGGGGCAGTTTGGACATGTTTGTTCTCGATGTTGAGGTTTGAGGTGGACATTCTTGCTATTCTGGTCTGTCTTAATGCTGTGGAAGCTGGTCTTGTGAGGGTTAGGGGAGATCTGGTGCAGAGTTGAAGACTGAATGGACGCATCTCGGAAACTTGAGGCGTGATATGGGATATACAGATACTATGTCCTTTCACGGTGGCTATACCATATCCAATTGCGACTCTTGCAACACGTCATACAAAGCACGCTTCTGGAAGCGTTGCTGATCGAAAGTCATGACGCCATTGGAATTTATGTGGAGGGTCTGGCGGGACGTTGCCGGGCTCGGGATGATCCGAAGAGCGAGGTTCGGCGCAGGTGGATGTGGGCATACTTCATTCTCAGTGCTAAAGAAGTTTGTGCGCAAGGACTTTCCTATTTATTTCATGTCTTCTCGAAAGACGGTCCGGTCTCTTGGCGGAGGCTCCGAGAGTGATCTCCTTCCGAAGTTCCGAAGTCTTATCGATAGAAGAGTGTCACGTGAGTGTCTCAAGTCGAAATCAATTCCACCTCACGTCCCAAGTTGCACTACCTACATAATAAATCGTACGCAAGGTTCAAGGTGTCTAATCTTCTCGTCTATATCTTTGGTGATTACGACTCCAGCGGCAATTATCACTAACAGTTCCGTAAGAGCTGACTCGACGGCTGCACGACGCGAAATTGACCACCCAACGAAGGTAACTGGGACATGCTTGCGCCATCATTCCAATGTATACAGATGTGCATCCACTAGCTTCACAAATATCGCACTCGAACAGTGTCGCCGGACCGCGATGTCTTCGATCTCGATAACCAAGAATTCGGCTCAGCTGAAGCCAAGATCTATTCCTCGCGAGCAAGGGGCTATGAGACGCTAACAGCCAGCCACATCCATCCTGCGCGCTTGACCTGACGCCTGACTATCGCCAAAAGAAGGAGTCTAAGGGAGAAAGGAGTCGTTGAGCTGGCGTCGATGGAAAATGCGGTCTGAGGGTCGTCAAAAGAAGACGCATGCACAGGACCTTAACCTGTGTCTGTAAGCTGGCTGTCCTTAGTTGGCTAGCTCATGGCAGGGCTGAAGCATGGGTTTGCCGCCAATTCCGTTGTCGGAATTGTAGGATGATGTTGAAAGGAGCGAAAGGCCTCTCTCAGACAGATGCATTACCCATCTCTAATCGTCCGCACTTGTCGGAGCGGCTGGTCGGTCGCCTAATGACAGTCCTGATCCTTTGGTCTGGACTTCAATCCGCAAAAAATCGCTTGCGCCGAATCACGAGGCTGGCAGTGTTTCAGCAGCGGCGCAGATAGTGTTTGTGGTAGCTGCAAGCCATCGGTAGAGCCAAATCCCTGAGTGGTTCAGCTTCGGTCTCGCCTTAACCTCTGATGATGGCCCCGAGCGGATCTCCCTGATTCTGGTATATCTGCTGAGGCATTCCACTTTTCGGTGTCGCGCCGCTGCAACCACTTCCATTCACGATGCTACGAGCATTCACTGAGCGCCGCGATTCCGGACAGGGTAGTCCTACTGGGCAAGAGAAGGCAAGGACATGGGGTGCCTCATCTTCCAAGCAGACTGTCGCCCCCAAACCAAAGACGAACCACAAGCGCAAGTCTTCCGCGAAATCGAAAGTCATGTTTAAGTCACAGATGTCTGGGCCTTCAGGATCACAGCAAAAGACCAAGGCTACTACAGCTGCGACGAGAACATCGCAAGCCGATACGAACACCACACCAGTGAGCAAGCGACACAAGGCTCTCGCCTCTCTCCTCGTCTCCTTCCTCGCGACCAGCTCAGTCGCGGTCGACGAGGACGCGGCCAATGAGAAGACGATCAAATCGGCCAACCAGGCATCGTCAACACCATTGCCACCGCCACCACCAAAAGCGCACACTCGATCAGCCAGCGGTGTGAAGCCCTCAGAGATCCGCAGGACGAGGTGGAAGCGATTCAAGTACGAGATGAGCCTGAAGATGAAGAGCGGGCCAAAACACCAGCCAATGCAGGCGGCTCAGAGAGACGAGATGGAGTTGGCGGACATGATGTCGCACGAGCGGGGGCAAGAGCAACAGCAGTCAAAGAGAGTCGGTACTGTGTGAAACTTTGTTGTACTATGCTGCATATCATTTCACGCTGGCATTACCCCAATGTGCGAGACACCATCGGACACGCTGCGGCTGGCAGTAATCACGAGATACCCACGGCATACCGCCCCACCCAACTTAATTATCGCGTCGATTTTCATATGTTACATTCGGCGTGTTCCAGCGGTCTAGCCTTTCACATGTACATATTGCAAGCATGGACACTTGTCATTGTTCATGCCCGGCTGTTGCGACGCTCAGTATGCGCTCCTCCAGACCAGGTACATGGATACATTCAATACCATATTCTTCCAACTTCTTCCTTCCTTGGTTCTCACCCACAAACTTCTCTGGCTCCTTGACGCCCAGATAGACTTTCTTGATGTTCCTCTTCCCTGTCAGGCTAGTGGTCCGAATGATGCGATCTGCACATGGCAAGTTTCCGCTCAGTCGTAGATTGCAGGGCTCCATGGTGGTGTAGATAACTGTGTTTAGCGGTAATGCTTCGCCCACTCGCTCCTCTGGTAGGTTATGCTCTTTGGCATATTTGAGCAGACAGCATTGCTCGGCGTGCGTGTTGCCCTCGCACTCCAGGGTGTAGCCACGCGAAAGAATGGCTCCGGTATCTGCATCAACCAATAACGCGCCAACGCGGAAGTTTGATGGCTTTGGTGGTGATTCTTGTGCCTGGTCCAGCGCGAGCCGCATGTACTGCAGGTGATTGTTCGGATCCGGCTTCTCGGCCGGCGGTATGGGGCCGTCCCACATTTTGACGGGGCCTGACCAACTCTCAGACATGGTGATTGTGAGAGTGATGCGTTTGGGGTGTGTGGCTGATGGATGGAGGCTGCAGGTGAGAGTGAGAGGCCAGGACCATAGCTCCGGCTAAACTCCGAGGAGCGCATTTACGCGACGCGTTCTTGCTCTGAGCGCAACTTCACCTGCACCTTCAACCCACATTCAACAGTTCTCGAGTCGCTTCGTACAAAATGGCGAAACTTCGGGCACGGGACCGAAAAGCGAGCAAAAAGGCGCGAGAAGAGGCCGAGCTAGAGGCAGACCGACAAGCAGACGCTTTTGTCAATGACGAGGACGAGGACGAGGAGGTCGACGAGGAGGACGGACCGCCTGCTATTGCCCCGTACGAGGTCCTGGGTCTGCAGACGGAGGCGACAGCAGACGACGTGAAGAAGGCATACCGGAAGCTTGCGCTCGTTCATCACCCAGGTATATACCGTCCCCTGCAACATCTACGGCAGAACTCACCACCCGCAGACAAGGCAGCCCCGGACGCCAAAGACGCCGCGAACAAGAAGTTCCAGGAAATCGCCTTTGCATATGCCGTGCTCTCGGACGACCGACGACGCAAGCGATACGACTTGACGGGCAGCACAGCCGAGACGCTCGAGGACGACGATGACTTCAACTGGCTCAAGTTCTACCGCGAGCAGTTCGAGAACGTCGTCAGCGAAGAGGCTATCAGCAAGCTTTCCGATGAGTACAAGGGCAGCGCCGAGGAGCGACAGCATCTGCTGGATGCATACAACAAGGCCAAGGGCAACTTGAATGGAGTCTACGAGCTAGTCATGCTGTCGGATATCCTCGAGGATGATGATCGGTTCAGGCAGATCCTGGATGAGGAGATTGCGAAAGGAACCATCGATGCATTCCCGATATACGCGAGAGAGACGGATGCGACCAGGCAAAAGGCGAAGGACGCTGAGAGAAAAAGACGTGAGGACTACGACAAGCGTCAAGCTGAAAAGGGAGAGGCAGCGGCCACTAATGGAAAGGCGAATGGCAAAGCGAAGCCCACGGGCAGGAAGGCGGGTGGCGACATGGCCGGCCTTGCAGCACTTATCCAGCAGCGCCAGAAGTCAAGAGCAGGCGGCTTCTTCGACCACCTCGAGGCAAAGTATGCGCCAAAGTCACGCGGCAGTAAGAGGTCCACGCCTATGGAGGAGCCACCCGAGGAAATGTTCGAGGCAAATCGTGCTAAGAAGGCGAAGAAGAGCGGCCGGGCAAAGAAAGCCAAGGATGAAGAAGAAGATCAGATGGACCTCGACGACGAAGACATCGGTGTCTCTGAGGATGAAGAGCAGGCGCCTCGCAAGTCGAAGTCGAAGACAAAGGCGAAAGGACGAGGTCGAGCTAGTGCAAAGGCTTGATCATGCCACGGAACTTCAAGCATGTGATTTGCATGTACTCTAAAAGGGAAA
>TARA_R110002003_G_scaffold63_17_pt1 | contig 25710 bp, 23 predicted proteins | sample TARA_R110002003 | Tara Oceans TARA_R110002003 (sample SAMEA4396441) | marine metagenome | biome: Westerlies Biome; feature: [SRF] surface water layer (ENVO:00010504); material: water (ENVO:00002006), including particulate matter (ENVO:01000060) such as... | depth 5 m
GACAAGTACGAGCTGCATCGTCTTCACCAATACCGCGATAATGATGTCGGACTTGACCGACCTGTGGGACGATCGATCTGTCGCACACCGTTGCCTGAATGGTATGCATGGCTTAATATCGTGCTTAAAGCTCTGAAGTAGTCTGATATCCAGGATATAACTTAGATCGCCACTGACAGCCGAATGCAGATTTAACATTCATCTCAAAATCCACCGTATCCATGTTCTCATGCACAACGTAGGCCGAGACTTTCGGGCCATCGAAAACCGAGTTGGACACACGCGCGTCCCGAACAAGGTCTGCACCCAGCAGTTCCGCGAGTAAATTGTGAAAAGTCTCGTTTTCGGAGTCATCGCCGTACACAACTAAGTGATGGATCTGCTCTGGCAATCTGACATTAGGTGGGGGATTGGCGATAAGATGGCTCAAAGTGTCTCGGAGTGCGTCTAGTTGGTTGTCCTCGTCTATCCTGGGACCTCTGACAAAGTCATCAACGGGATCTACGATGCCAAGCTGCTCGATAGCGTACAAGCCGATGTTATACCAGCGAATGCTGAAGTCCACTGCAAGTACAATCCATTCTTCGTCGGGTTCAGGCACTGTAGCGGGTCGATGTGCCAGTATGACGTGTTTGGCTGACTGAATCGTGGGCAGTACTCGAGTGAGTCCAAGAGCGTTTAAGGCTTCCTCCGCAACTTCGATTTTTTTCTCTGTGGCGACGTCAAGACTGAGTGAAGCAAAGCAAATGTTCGTGCCGAGATATGATTCAACCGCTGAATTAAGGGCAGCCAAGAGGGTTTTGATGGTAGCGACATCTTTGCGGAGACAGATGTCCACGGCCAGTCCGAGTGCAAGTGGCAGGCGACCAATGGTTGGAGACAGCCACTGACAGAGCGTGCTATCTTCAGTAGATGATGATCCCGTTGTCTTCCTCATGAAGGCTTGACACTCCGGAGAGCCTTGGATGCGGGCGACTGGGACATACGTTCCATCGTGGAGATACATTGCAGCGATACTGCGGACCGCGTGTTACAAAGCATCTGCCATAAGGACTGAAGTGACTTACCCGTAGTCGGGTGTCAGTCGGAATGCTACTCCAGGAGCGCGAGGTCGAGTTGGATACTGAGCCGCAACGCTAAATGCAGTAATCAAGAGGTACAACGTAGATAGCAGTAACGATCGCGGATACCAACACGCCATTTCGGAGACCGGCGAATTGGCGAATTATGGAGAGAAGAGTGAAAAGCTGGCAATTGACTGACAGGATGTGACGGGTGTGGAGAACTATTTCGAAGCCGCCTTGACTTTGCACCAGATTCCATGAGGGTGAAAGCGGCGTATCCTGTTTAATCTGAGAAGTGTTGGATGTTACATCGGGATCTGTCGCTGGGGCGGAAGGAGCGTACTTGTAACAGCTAAGGTATAAATTCGGTAAGGGAACCTGGCACAGAAGCGGTGAGGTGGCGCAGGTGAGGCTGACATACAGTACGCGCCCACGAGGCTGAACACAAGCACTCCAAATTTCAACGTGCGCACACAGTAGGTTTCGCTTCCACTTCGGCCATGATGTTTACTTCACTAATGGCCAATCAGAATCTCTGAGTTCTGGAGCATGTACTTGAATCCTGGTTACACGCAGCATTCTCCCCAGTGCACTGTGGACGACAAGCTCGGTGAATTCATTGCTCGTTTGGCCGAACTGGTATATGCTCCTAAGGCCCGACATCCTTCAATCTACCGGACGTTATTTCTGGTCGTCATTCGCATGGTCTATCGTCGGATCCGAACCTTAGAGGCTCTTTCAGTGGGGCTGTTCTCACGACTTTTCGTGAACTAGCAGTCCTTATTTCACGTTTCGAATACCGGCACTTTCAGGAACATGAGGCTGTACATGCGAGGGTCCATACTCCGACCATGGCCAGAACAGATATAAGGTGAGTACTGGACTACACAGATATCCAACACATCCAACTTGACTCTAAAGTCGAGCATCACATTGCAGCAATCACATTCTCTCTTTCTCATCAACGCAATCTCTCTCAAGATGCGGTTCTCTCCACCTCTTTTTGGTTTGCTTTCAATGAGCCTGCTAGTTACCGGTTCAGTCCTCCCTCGCGACACGGTCGACCCAAACAACCCTGAGGCATCAGACCCCAAAACACCACCGAAGAAACTCAACAGACTACCTCGTCCAGACAACCCCTTCAAGAACGGCTTCAAGACGGCCCCTTCCTCATGTACCGACTGGCTGAAGCCATCTCAGCAATGTGTCAAAGATCTACAGGCCCAGCCTGGCGGTGTCAACGCATTCTCAGGCGGTGAGATCAAGTGGGACAGCGATCATAGATGCGACCAGAATCAGCAGGGCATGTTCCAAACAGCAGCATGGGACGCACATTCGCTTGCTTTCAACGCGGATGAGGAGCCGGATGGTCGTAATGCTAAACACGTTGCTCTTTGGAAAACATGGATAGGCCCAGACTTTCCCGCGCAACAGAAGCGTATTGCCGGTATGATCGAATTTCAGTCTTGTATACCAACGTTTACTCACAATTCACATCAGACAACCTGAAGCGCGCATCTAGCTTTCTGACCAAGAAGACATTCGACGTTATCCTCAGCTGCAAGGACACCAAGAAATACTGTCCTATCCAGAAGGATGGCAAGAGTGTCGGTGGCTATGCATGGACATATGACGGCTGGTTTGGATACAAGTACTACTACATCACTATGTGCCAGCCGTTCTTTCGGACCGACGACCTCATGGGCAAGATCGATCTGATTGAAAAAGAGATGGCCCAAGGGAATCCACAGAAAGCACAGGAGGCGGTTTGGCAGAAGAGCACGGGGCAGATGTTCTTGCATGAGATGATGCATCTCAATTCGGTTGGTGATCCGCACAGTAAGTCTGATCTATACTTGTCCCGCTGGTATCTTGAGCAGTGCGAGACGAAGGCTGCACGGCATGTCAAGAACATCCAGGCAAACCTCTTGCTATTGACACAAACGCACGAGCTACTGGTGACTAACAATTGCTTTAGTAGACGACGAACGCGTGGATCCAAATGATCCCCAGAATTGGGCTTACGGACCCAGTCGTGTCCACCTACTGCCCGACGCGCTCTGAACCAAGGCGGCGGCGCATCTCGAGCCAGCACGAACGCAGACAGCTACGCCTGGCTCGCGAACAGCAAATACTTCTACGATCTGACTGGGTACTTTCCGCGACCATCCAACTACAAGGCCGGCGACAACACCATGGACGCTCAAGAGCAAACCGCATGGACGCTCGACCTTGGCCGCATCACCGAAACAACTGCCGACGCCGACATCACAAATCGCTTGAACAGCATCGTCGCCGGTTTCGGCACACCGTCCACCCCTTCATCGCCGAAGCCCAGCAAGGGCAAATCTCTCTCCATTGCTATGATCTCCTTGGCCAATTCGCATGGCACCTCCGCGACCATCGACAGCTCCTGGGCCTTCTACACCACCTCTGTCGGCAAAGCCGTCGGCAGCTGTGGCGAGACCGACGGAGAAAAGCTGACGCCGCAAGGTGGGACTTCTACTACGCTTCCCTCGAGCGCAGATGTGAAGAACCCGCCGTGGCCTGCGGGCGAGTACAAGCTGAACATTGAAGGCGAGGCGTGCGAGTACAAGTGCGATGGAACGAATCCGGGGAGGCTGTTTTGTCCGAACAAGCAGATTCCGTGCAGGGAGGATGCGGCGAAGAGTAAGGCTGAGGGAACTCTGGAGTGTGGAAGCCGTGTGAAGTTTCATGCTGTGGTGTATTGTGACTTCTAGGATCCAGAAAAGCGAGAAGCATGGCTTGGTGACGATCCTGTCGTCTGTGTGCCAAGAACTAATTGCTCCATGATAGATTACCTGCACTCTTGCTCATACGCCCCTGTCTAGTACCGACCTCCACTAACTCTTCTATTCTAACTACTGCGTCGAGTTTGTTGAATGTGTAGGGGTTGAGAAACGTCGCAATGGTCGGCATGCAGAGAGTCTAGACTTGTGATGACGTGGAAAGACGTGAGGAATGCATCGTGCGTAACGCTGCTGTACTGGAAGATGGATGCATGCCCAGCAGTGTATAATTAGTTCCCGGTAGGCGAGGCTTGGTGTTGCACAAGCATGTTTGAACGACGAGGTGTGGAGGCAGGGATCCTGGCGGCCGTGACGCGGTCGACCGCGCCAAAAGTTGCGGCGGTCCACTGAAAGGAGGCTGACGTTTGACGGCCAACCAGCGATCCTCCACCTCCACTCCACTCCACTCCACACCATGACCACATCGTACAAGAGATTCGCCCAACTCATCTTGCTGCGGTGAGCAAATCCCCTCACCACCGCCGACCGTTCCCGCCGCCACGATGCTCTCAGGCCCGCCGCGCCTCATTCCTTTCGTCTTTGTCTTTCTGTGCCTCTGCCTCGTGTGGTGGTATCTTCACCTGCCGACCGCAGGCGGCTCGATATCAGGATGGAAGCCGAACCCGAAGCCCACAGAAGTGTCGACACCGGTGTATAAGGGCGATCCGCTGGACTTTGGCATCATCCCTAAGTTTACAGACGGCCAGGCGAAGCCACCAGGCAGCAATTATACCTTCAAGATTGTCATACCGAAGACGGAGAAGGAAGACATAAGTTGGATGGAGCAGGAGATACCAGATGCGCCGCTGGTCATCTACGAGGTCGACAACCCCAATGCGGAGCACAAGATCCCCAAGAACAAGGGCCGCGAAGCCATGGTATGCGACAGCTGAGCTACAACTTTCAAAAGCATCGAGGCTAATTGGTGCGCCAGGTCTATCTCAGCTACATCATCGACCACTACGACGACCTCCCCGACACGACCATGTTCATGCACGCCCACCGCCACGCCTGGCATAACAACCTGCTTATGGGCCTCGATGCCGCCGAAATCGTGAAGCGCCTTAACCACGAGCGAGTCGCGCGACTGGGATACATGAATGTGCGATGCCACCACGACCCGGGCTGCCCTGACTGGATACACATGGACCGCCCCGGCGGCGACTTTGATTTCTTCCATAAGCCGGAGGAAATCTACTGGCGGAGAAACATCTGGGAGGAGATACACCCAGGCGCACCAATCCCGCCCTCTATATCTGGTATCTGCTGTGCGCAATTCGCCGTCTCAAGGCAGCGGATACGAGAGGTGCCCATCGAGCGATTCAAGCACTACCGCCAGTGGCTGCTCACGACCGGCATGGACGACCAGTTCTCCGGCCGCGTCTTCGAGTACATCTGGCACTACATTTTTACCGGCCACGAGATCCTGTGCCCCGCCATGAACACTTGCTACTGCGACGGTTACGGGTTCTGCTTCGGCGGGCGGCAAAAGTTCGCCGACTACTTCGAGAAGCAAGACGCGCGCAACGCAAAGTGGCAGAAGCTGGACGAGTACAACAAGCGCGAAGATGACGCGAAGAAGGACGGCAACGACCCCGGCTTTAACGAGACGGAGAAGGCGACTATCAGCGAATTGAGAAATGAGATCGGCGCCATGGACAGGGAGATGGATGCGTTGAGAGAGGACGCGAAGAAGCGTGGAGACGATCCGAAAGCCCGCAAGGAAGAGACAGAGAGCTGGGACTCGAGCCATATTTGGGATTATGCGCCACGTAATGATTAGGCGGGGTTCGCTGTAAAGCATTCATGACGGCGTTCATGGCACGGCGTTTTGGTGTGCAGGGCTCTTTCCGTTCTGGGCGCTGTGTGTGAGTGAGGTTTGAACCTGGACTCGCGAAGGGTATATATGGCACTTGAGCTGCGACACCATTGCTTACGCAATACCTGCACGATGAAACCCATCGAATCTGCAATACTAGACTCTCATGCTGATTTCGTGTAAAAGAGTGACCGTAGACAACGGTGTCGCGAAAACACGTGTCAGGGTCTACGATGCACCCGTCAATCCCAGCAGCTTATCTCACCTTGCACCCGCATCGTAGCTCTAAGACTCCTCACTCTCCTACCTCGTACTTCGCCTTCTGCTCCTGTACATGATTGCAATGTGATGCCTTTTTTTACGTTGCGTTATGCCTCCCTCTCACCTCCCTCGAAATGGTGGGTGGCTGGGACTGCCCTTGCCTCGAAAGGGCAGCCTCGCTGTCACCTACAAGCCGCACAACTGCAAACGCTCCACCATGGACGCTCCCCACACCACCAGCGATACCGAGTCTCTGTGGATTTTGGCGCTTAGCAACGCTCCTTGACTCATTCGCTCGCTCGTTCCTTGCTTCGCTGCGACTTTGGCGCGCTTTCGTCGTAGTGTTTGTGCCGCGACGTTTTGCTGTCGTTTGCAAGAGCAGGGACTACTGTTTGCTGTCGGAACTCTGATTCACCATCACATTCACCGCGAGATCGAAGCTTCAATGGCCGACGGGGTGACTGTTAAAAGCTGAATCACGCAGCTTGTACGACTGTTTTGGCGACGGGTTTGTGCCTTTCTCCTCCGCTTCTCATCTTGGACCACAAGGATTCCGTGCTCGTATCGGTACGCTTTGTTGCCTCAAGAAACACTAGTCACGAATACCAGCGACCTCGACATGCGACCTGATGGCGAGACGATCGCTGTGACGCCACCCAGCTCTAAAAGACGGGGACAGAGAGCGACTTCCGGGCCGGCGACAGCAAACACCGGTCGACACATCAGCTCTCCTCGCAGCGACTTTGCTCGATCCCACTTGCCAAACTGGATCCCGCCCATACCCATCACGCAAGAGCCTAGTGTACTCACAGCGTTGAAGGCTGAGTGGACAGGTCGATCAGATGAGATCCCGATTTACGAGGGGTACAATGCAAAGAGACCAATACTCATCGCAGACTTAGAGAGCTTCGAAATTTACAGATCCCCAGATAGCGGATACGAAGGAAGAAGATTGGAGCTAATCAGTCTGCATTATCTCGAAGTTCCCAATCCTAAGAAACTCTGCTTTGACGGTTTCTTATGTCTCGGCAAGGTCAAGCACTTTGTTCAAGGGCTTACGATTCAAGACTCTTCTCTTGAAGGCTACGGCAATGATGAGAGCCCAGAAGTGGTGGCGTTTGTACGGTCCGAATCAGCCAGCAAGGATCCTGATTACGACATATGGTTCCGCCTGAAGTCGCCTACAGAAGCATACAAGAGATTTCACGACCCATTCATGTGGGTGGCGCAGTTGGCAAAGCATGTTCTTGACTTCATGGAGGAGCAGCCAGAGCGCTCAGTCGGCCTCAGTAGCTTTCATGACGTGTTCCAAGAATGGCTCCTTTCCCGCTTTGGCCAGGATCCCATCTATCTAACCTGGCATGTTGCTTTTCACAATCAGACCGACTTCCGTGTCGCTGTCAACGCCTACATCGAGTTTCTGTACCACCAGGCCTTCAATCTGCCGAATTCGAAATCGTTGCTCAAGCATCCCTTGTGGGCAGAGTGCATGGCCAGGGGCCTTACTGCGATCAAAAAGCAGCCTCAAGTTGTAGACTATACCCTCGCAACTCCTACTGTCTATCGAAACTTCAAAGATTTGTACTTCGGAGAAAAGATTCGCCCGATGCGCGTTTCAGACGCCGTCCGAAAACAACAGGATCGCCGCAAGCGCGAACTCGGATTTCAGGTTAACGATCCACCGCTGGAGCAGAACAGCCCTATATGCCAACCATACGGGACTTCTCCGATCAAGGTGGGGGACGTCGTTGCATTTGACCCAGATAAGGAGGACCAGCAGCTATGGCGAGATGCCAACTGGGAGTGGCTCGCCTACGTACAGAACATCGAATTGCTAAGCAGTGGCGTCCAGCGGCTTTTCGTTCTATACTTGTATCGACCACGAGAGACCAACATTTACAAAGCTAAATACCCATTTGAAAACGAGCTCTTCTTTTCAGACAACTGCAACTGTACTGAGGGTCATTTGCTTTCGACAGATGTCAATGGCAAGTATGAAATTGATTGGATGCCTTCCACGATCAAGTCTACGACTGGCTTCTTCATTCGACAGACTTATGTGACGCAAGAGAGCGCGTTTCTGACCTTCAAGGAAGAGCACAAAACCTGCATCTGCAGGAAAAGGAACTCTTCTGCTACTTCAGTCTCGTACCATCCCGGCGACACTGTATACATGACGAAGACAGTTGGTGGGCACAAAATCCTGGAACCTGTCGTTATTCGACGCATCGACAAAACGACAGGCGCTACCACGGTTCGGAAGCTTCTGCGTTTGAGCCGCGACTGCACCCAGCTCGCAGAAGAAGCCAAGCGCAACGGAAAGTCTGCCGCCAATGAGCTCGTCCTAACCGATGACTATGAGATGGTGCCAGCGTCACGTATACAACGCCGATGTCATATACGGTTCGTGAAGAAAAAGGACGTGCTCCAGAATTGTATACCATTTCCGTACAACCGTGGCGGAGCTGGTGACCTGTGGTTCCTCTCAATGGGCATCATCACCACTTCCAATAGCACGCCGCGCCTGGTGTTTCTTGCAAGACTGCCGGATAAGTTCAATGAAGGGCCTGATATGGCTGCGTCGATTAATGCGGCAAACTTGCTTGGACTCAGCATATTTAGTGGCGGTGGCAACCTCGATCGTGGTCTTGAGGAGGGTGGCGCGGTCGAATTTCGAACAGCTGTTGATCTCGATCCACAAGCTATCCACACTCAGAGAGCTAATGCGAAGGACCCTTCTCACCTCAAGCTGTTCTATGGGTCCGTGGATGACTTTCTCAAAGCAGCGTTATTAGGGCAAGAACACCCACTTGTGGCTCGAATTGGAGAGGTGAACTTCATTGCCGCTGGATCACCTTGCCCAGGTACGTCATCTGTTGATGTCTCGAATGTCAGGTCACCAAGGCTAATTGCGTAGGTTTCTCGTTGCTTCAGCGAGATATCCTCAGCGAGAAATCTCTCAGGAATGCCTCTCACATCAGCACCTTATGTTCTTTTGTGGATCATTACCGCCCTGAATATGCCGTTCTCGAGAACGTTGTTAGCATGGCATCCACACGCACAGGGTTTGAAGATCAGAACGTTCTCTCCCAGCTAGTTGCTTGTCTCGTGTCGATGGGCTACCAAGTCAACCAGTACATAATGGACTCTTGGAGCTACGGCAGCGGACAACAGCGCTCTCGAGTCTTCCTTACCATTGCTGCACCTGGAATCCAGCCAATTATACAGCCGTGGCATACGCATAGCCGCCCTTACAAAGATACTACCGGAAAGAGTCTTGGACGGCTACCCAATGGTCAAAGGTTTGGCGAACGCGAACATTACCCGACACCATTCCCACACCTCACTGCCGGGTCTATCACGTTGGATCTTCCTGACATCGGCAACGGCAACGCTAAAACATGCATCCCTTTCCCTGACCACCGCGTCTCAAAACCACCAGGTCGAAAGGACCGAGCCCTGTTGGCATGCATTCCACTCAATCCACCTGGCAGTGGGTACAAAGAAGCGTTCCGACTTGGCCTGATCCTTGAATCGTTACGAAAGCCCCACAAAGAGACTGGCAAGGCTTTTAAGCGTATCAGGGAGGCGGGATTAATCCCAACCATCACTACAGGTCTGAGCATACAAGACTCCCGCAATGGTGCAAGCGTGCACTACCGCGAACACCGACCTATAACTATACTCGAAGCACGACGCGCACAAGGTTACCTTGACGAGGAGCCAATTATCGGTAATCTAGGCGAGCAGTATAGAATTGTCGGTAACGGTGTTGATCGCAAGGTCTCCTTCGCCCTCGGGATGGCTGTACGGCAAGCAGTTCAACACAACACGAGCTTCGAGCCTCATTTTCAGCAGCCAGTAGATGAGATGCTTGTGGATGTGGAAGAGCCGGATGATGTGGGAAGCACTGTATCAGCATCATCTATTATACATGTGGAAGTCCCTTCACATGACGGCGCCATGGCCTCAGGAAACACTACGGCGAACTTTTCCAAGCAGCCAACATCAGGCCGAGATCCGTCGGCATCGAGCGGAATTAATGATACCGACGATTCTGGCATACTAATGCTAGATGGCGCATCTGACACACGAGATATAGAGCACGACGTCGACGAAGCTACTGCTCAGCCTGCGCCTAAACCTGGTATAGTATCTCGAATTCGCAGAACCATTACCAGTAGGATGGCGAGTCTAGCTCTCCATTCGAGAGCGTTCCCACCAAGCTTACCGATAGCGCCAGCGTTACAATCGAAGCGAGCTAGGGAAGATGGCTCGAGGGACGAAAGAAAGGACTATTCAGGTGACGCAGATGAGATTGTGCCGAGAAAACGGGCGAAGACCAAGCATATGCCGCCAATCTCTGAGTTCATGAACGACACGATCGTGGTCAAAGCAAGAGCAACGGACACTGATCAAGTGGTATCGAGAATGCGCCATACCCGCCACTCTGGCTTGGAGCCCTCTTTTGCTCCTAAGCAGTGGAACGTACGGCCCGAAAAAGAGCATGCAAAACGCAATCGAAAACCATGAAATCGAAAGCATTGCAGTGTGAGTCACGAGGATAGTGGCGTCTAGGAGAGATAGATGACGCAGAGCTTGGCCATATATACCCAAATCCTTGAGTTAGTTATCGCGTAGCATTTGCATATCAGGAGTAACCCAACTCGTCTTACTGGTTCACAAACATGAAGTGAGATGTCCAAATGCGGCCTAGTTTCCCCAATAGCTGCTCCCCGCCTAGTTACCTCAAAATTCTCCATCCGGTAATTCATCACTTCCAGTGCAACGCCAATCATGGCTTTTACGAAATTGACTGAGATAGAGCTGCCCGCGGCATTCGACGCTCATGTACATCTGCGAGATGGCGACATGTCGAAGCTCGTTACACCTACCATTCGCAAAGGTGGTGTGAATCAGGTGTATGTTATGGTAAGCTAGTACCCTTGCGGAGAAAAGCGCGACACATATACTTATGGACCCTGTATTACGATCAACCGTTTCTGTACCATGCCCCTCTATTATCTTCATGCTTCATTTGAGACTAAGGACCCGTACAGCCCAATCTCATTCCACCTGTCACCACCGTCCAGCAAAGTCTCGAGTATCGCGACAGATTACGAGCCATCGAGCCCAATGTCGACTATCTCATGTCGCTCTATCTGCATGAGTCTATCACACCCGAAGTCATTCGCGAGGCGAAGAAAGCGGGCATCACCGGCGTCAAATCGTACCCAGCCGGCGTGACTACAGTAAGTACCTCAACTCGTGCATGAATATGTTTCCTAACCAATGCAGAACTCATCATCTGGTGTCCTGGACTATGAATCCTTCTACCCCGTCTTTGCCGAAATGGAAAAGCAAAACATGATCCTCAATCTGCACGGCGAAGTCCCTTCCACCCCAGCACATGCCCACACGTCAAGCACAAAGGACAGCACCGCCATCACCGTCCTAAACGCCGAGCCTGCCTTCCTCCCAACCTTCAAGTCTCTGCACCAGCGCTTCCCCAACCTCCGCATCATCCTCGAGCACTGCAGCACCGCCGCCGCTCTCGACGCCGTCCGCGCTTGCGGTCCCACCGTCGCGGGCACCATCACAGCGCACCACTTGTCGCTCGTCATCGACGACTGGGCCGGCGACCCGTTCTGCTTCTGCAAGCCCGTCGCTAAGACGCCCGAGGATCGCGACGCGCTGCTTCAAGCCGTGGTGCGCAGCAACGGCCGCTTCTTCCTCGGCACGGACTCGGCGCCCCACGATCGCGGCAAGAAGCGCGGCGAAGACAAAGTCGCTGCGGGAGTGTTCACGCAGCCGTATGCGTTGGGCTATGTGCTTGATGCGTTGGAGAAGGGCGTGGAGCGCGGCGTTATCCAGGAAGACGAAGTCAGTCAGGAAGTGCTAGAAGGCTTCTTTGGCGCGTGGGGACGGACGTTCTACCAAGTCCGGGACGAGCGGGGCGAGAAGGTGGTTTTGAAAAGGGGAGGCGAGAGGGTTACGGAGCTGTTGGAGAAAGAGGGCGTGAGTGTTTGTGTTGTGCCGTTTCGCAAGGGCGAGACGACGTGGAGTGTGCTGTGGAAGTAGATATGATAGCTGCTACTGTGGGGGTGACCAGAGCCTTAGAGCCGTAGGCGAAGTTATAAGAGGCGAGAACGATTTATGGCGTTCGGATCGTTCTGTTGTGATTCGCCCTACAGGGTGGTTGTTGAACTGAGTGTACAATGGATGGTTGAAAAATGCGTACCGTTTGCAGCACTCATGCAGGCAATGATAGCTGGCCACGAGTGCAATTGATGTGCCATTTGCAGAAAAAATCGATGCCGGTTTAGACCGCAAACCTCGAGACTTCACGAGTACCGCATTCGCAATGGTCTCAGGATGCTGGTTAGATTCTCACGCGTTATTACTGTGCTCAACAAGTGCAGAGTTGAAGGCAAAGAGTGTTGATGAGAAGCTGCACGATGTTGGGCATGCGTAAAGTGATACATGCAGTGTTGTTAGGCTGGATGCCCGCAGATACATGTCTGCGTGCTCCTGTGACAAGTTCGAATCTCAAGTTTGGTGTGCTGGATCTGCCACAATTCTCGGTCGATCATCAGACTTCGATCAGCCTGCCCCTCCTCATGTTGAGACTCGTGCTGCCAGAGGTTGCTTTCCGTTTGCTGCTTTTGGTGACTGAAGTACAGCGGTTGGTGACATTGGTGGTAAGGGAGGGACTGGATCTTGTGATGTCGCCGCTCTCAAGTCCTTCCCGCTACAACAAGTCAACATTTTGTTAAGACGAGCGAAGCTTAGACTCGCCTCTTGGACTTTCTTAGCCGTCCACCTATCCATTTCTTCAAGCTCCTACTCGTGGAAGGTCTTTCCGGTAACTTTCCACGGGCATCGTCGGATCTCCCCATACTGCTTCGTTGACTAGTTGGACTGAATTGTGATTGCGTGGCTTCTGTTTCGGTATCCTCGCCTTCGTCTTGTGGAGGCGCCCATCTTTCGACATCTCCATTGACCACAACGAACCACCCAAGCTTCTCACCCGGAGCGACCTGGTCCCGCAGCTCCGCGATAGCTGCCCATTGATCTTCTGCTACCCCGCGTCCCCGCAGATCGTCAACATCAACGCCTAGTTTAACTTCGTGGACCTGATCGCACACATACGCATATGGTTGGTCTTTGACAGTTAGATCGTCGGGATCGTATTGCTCAATGAAGCGTAGGCCTGGTAATTGCTTCATTTGATCTGGCCACTGCTGGTAGAAGTTTTCTAACATGCAGGTGGCGGTCGCAGGAGCCATGAGCCATTCCGGCGCTGCATCGTCGAGATTTTGCAGGATGATATGAATGCGGATCTGCGCGCGCGGCCATCGAAAGCCGTGGACAACCCAAGTAGGCATTTCCGCGACGCACACCAGAACGAACCACGGCTAGCACCAGGTGGTCTGACAGCTAGGAGGAACCTAGGATGTCGGCAGGAGCGGGTTGGATATTCTCGAGGTGGTCGGTCCGTGGACTACCATATGACGATGAGAGAGTGTCGACAAAGTGCTTTTTCAGCAGATCCGTGCGCTCAAGTCGTACATTGTCATACATGAATGCAAGGCGTCCCGTTTGAAGTTTATGTGAAGGTACGTGAGGAGGAGGTTGGGGCGGAACCTACTGACGACTAGCGGCTTCGCATAGGCAGCACTTGAAGGTGATTGAACTCAGCACCAACGCGCTCGAGGCGAATTGGTTCTCAGCTTCAGTGTAATGTGACCACAGACAGTTCGTTTTATGGTTCGCAATGCGGGGGATGTGAGGTCGTCCGTATCATGATCGACGAGTTTACGCACTAGGCCCCGCTAATGCAGGGTCACTCCTCCCGCCGCCTACGTCTATCGTTCATCCTGGCGAGTGACGTTGACTCTCCGACCTCACATGCTTTTGATGCGATGACCTGAAGCACAACAGCTACCGCGACGCGCATGTCAAGATGCCTCTGTACGTCATACGTCATCCTGGCGCACTTCAACGAGCTATGCTGATGCGATGACAGCCATCTCTTGGGCAAAAAGGTGCAAAAGTCCCTCCGTACCGTGCTCGAACTGGGCGCTGACATGCCCGACAGTCATGGAATGTCTACAATGCCGCCAACATCGCCCGCGTCAAGGCCGACGAAGAGGCCGCCGCCGCTCGCGAAGCTGCCGATGAACAGCGCATGCAAGAGCTCGATGCCGAACGCCGCGCTGCCATATTAAGAGGCCGAACACCCCCGCCACTGCCTGACGAGGTGGACATCAAAAACAGAGATCAGAATCGGGAAAGAGGTGACCGCGGCCATGACAGAAAGCGCCGAAAGCTTGCTGGGGAAGATGATACCGACATGGACATACGCCTGGCAGCGTCCATTGCAGCTCCCAAAGACGACACCGTCGATGACGCGAAGGTGTTGAAGCTTCGGAACACCAAGATCGATGCTCCACTTACGGATCATGCCGGCAACATCGATCTCTTCCCTATCGATCATAAGGAAGCCATGAAGCGCGAAAAGAACGCTGATGTGGAGAAAGAGAAGCGGAGAAAAGAGCGCGCACTGGAGGACCAGTATACTATGCGCTTCTCGAATGCGGCAGGCAGAGGCGGTCTGGAGCAGCCTTGGTACTCAGCTAAGAAAACCTTGGCTGTCGAGGCCACAGAAGAAGCTCCTTCCACGGCGCTGATTGAGCTCGAGAACAAGAACGTCTGGGGCAATGAAGATCCGCGGCGCAAAGAGCGGGAGCAAGCTCGCATAAACTCGAGTGATCCGTTCGCCTTCATGCAGCAGGCCCAGGCCCAGTTGAAGAGGTCGAAAGAGGACAAGAAGAAATGGGCCGCCGAACGCGATCGGGAGCTGCGGGAGTTGCGAGCTACCCAGGAACGCGAGGACCGGAGGAAGAGGCATCACAAGAGGAAGCACAGGGATGACGACGGTATTGAGAGAGCTGTCCGGCACAGTGATGACAATACTAGGGCTTTGAAGCATCAACATCGGCATAGGCATAGCAGTCGGAGTCGAAGCCAGGACAGGTCTGCTCATACGTCGGTCCACCGACATGACCGAAGACGAAGTCGCGATAGAAGCCGGCATCGCGAGCGTCGAGGGAAGCACGAGCAATCGTCGCAACGAAGCCGCGACGAGGCCGAACGTCCAGGATCACCTCGGGAAAGTTGAAGCGCTGCACGCTTGACTATCTCATCGCCAAAGGCTTTATACGTAGCATTATACCCAGTTTAGTCTTTGCATTCAACTTTCGCTCTACAGCTTGAAGTCTTTGTGCCCTATTATCTTTTCTACATCGACCGTCCCGGCATTGCTTCGCATCCCTTTCCACCAAACCAACGACTGGTTCCATATCTCGATCACAGGAGTACACAACATATCTCGTAGGTTCGCCTGTTTGATCAACCGCAGTCGAAACTGCACTTCGCTATCCCCGAGCTTGCGTGAAACGACGCACTCGATCACCGCAGCGCCATCGTGCCCCATAGATCCTGGTTCAGACTCCGCCACCTCACCATCACCGTTGCGCTGAGAAGGGAGAAGAGCAGCGCACCGATCAACCAGCGAACACAACGTCAGGAAACTATTTCGAACGGGAAAATCTAACGAAGGATATGGTATTTCTTCTGCTCTGCACGATGTGATGCGATGCGATGAGAAATGGATAGGGAAGCGTAAGAGTGTAGCTGCAGTACACTTCCGTCCAAATACGCAGTTTTTGCAGCTTAACTTCTGCATTCCACCCGCCCCCCGTCCCGTACACCATCCATCTCTCCCCGTCCCGTTCCTCGGGCACAAACCCCAGCCCTCCAAGCCTCCTGTCGCATGCATCCAGCCCAGCCCAGCTCGCGAAACCGTCTTGTCTAGATGCTAACATAGGTATCCAAGCGATCCTGAAAGTCTCGACCATGCGAAACCATGCCAATCTTAGCACACGCATGCGCTGTGTGGGGGGCATTTCGCGAGGGGAAGTCCAACCGTGCTGAGGGCGGATGGGAGGGGTGTGAAGTGTGAAATGTGCGTGGTTTGTGGGTCGAGGATGGGAGGGAAAGGGAGGGTGATGGAAAGGGATTTGGGTGCGCTCGTTGCGGAGATGGGGTGGGGTTGGGAGGGCGTGTGAAGGTTTGGGTGGGAGGGGATGGAGGGGGAGGTGGTAGGATGGGTTGGAAACGGGAAAGGGGGATGGATGCTTCATCGTCGATGTGTTCTGTCTCGATAGGTATGCTTTGGATTTCTGTTAGAATGTATGAGTGGTGTTGATTCAGCGATTCTTCTGTTTTGCCTCAAAGCATGCGCTATGTGGTTCTTTTAATGGACTGGCCTTTGTTGCTTTCTTGTGATAGCTGAGTGGGGGATGAATCGTCTGCGATGCTCAGACATTAACCATACTCGAATGAGACGTTGTATGTTCTCTGAATGCAATGCCTCCGTCGTATCGTCAGAAGACGTGTTCCGTTGATTCTAGAGGTTGCACCCAAATATAGCTCTGACAGTCTCCATGGCCAGAGATGCACATATATCTCACCTCATCGGTAGTCCGTTGCCTCTTGGCGGCAAAGATGGAGTCGATCGAAGCATCCCAAAACTTGTTCTGACATGCATACCCTAAGAAGGAATTGTTATGGGTCTTCCGCAGCTGCTTTGAATATAGGCAGCGCACAGGATCCGTTAACCCGCGAAGCTCCTCTGCAAGTGAGGCTTACTTTGCATGCAATCTGCAAACAAGGCCACCATACTCGAAAGTGTGATTTTGACCGGGTCTAGGTGAGGTCGTACAAGGCACAAAGCAGTCGTCATGTCTTGTCTCTAAGGTCGGGTGGTCAAGTGCGCAGCATTGGGGCGTAAGCGCAGGCCGGGAGTCCCATAATGGATTGTACGGCGCATCTTGTGTAGTACGAGGCTAACTCTTTCTTACACAAAGTACTACTCGATATTCCTGTCAGTCAGGGAGCGTGACCTTTGGTCTTTTACAGTCCTTCTTTGGCAGCCGTAGACTGTTCTGAGCGCGATGAGGGTTTGGCGAGGGGTGGTCGCTGGTGCGATTGAGAGCGATGTTCTAGCTGAGAGGGAACTGAATGGTAATCCTGACTATGCTGCTCCTCCGACAACCTCCGGAAAAGTGGTCGGTAGTGCACATCGCAGAACAACTCAGAACATGACGACTGCCGCCCGGGGTGACTGATCCTCCATTGCACAGTCGCCGGGCAATAGTCGAAGAATGGACGTCAACAAAGGGATGGAGGTCGTGGCAAGCTGACTCGGTGTGCATCCAAGGCGCCGTATAAGACATCTAAGCCCCAATTATGGAGCGGAGAAATGATAGGCACAAGCTAACCAATGGGATATGAGCAGGGTTACTCCAAACCCGCGGTCACGGTTCCGAGGCCGGACGGTCGGTCATTGGTCGGCGGATTTGGATCAGTCGACGAAACGTTCGAGAATTGCCAAAGATTTGAATTGTGCAGATAACCACAGGACGAATCCCACTTGCCGTCTTATTGATCCAGAGTGCCAACGGCCACCCGGCTGCATCGAAATTGCTATGCGCCTGCTGGCCAACGGTCCTGTGCAAGGCTCAGCTTCCCCACGCTGGTACGGACGTCTGTTCTCTGCGACACCACCACGAGTCCACGCGTGTCCCCACAGGCCTGGCTTCCGAAGGGCCGCTCACATGCTTTCGCGACAAGTCTCAGCCCAGCGTCGCGGGGCGGGTGCGGGAAGGCATGCTGACCTGCATGCGCCATCCCTACTGCATGCCACACTCGCACGGGGTTTGGGGGTGGAACACAACACTCTCAGCTGTCCATGCCACAGTGAGGGCCTCAGGAACGGGATCGATCAATTGGGGTGTCGCGTGTCAGCTCCCAGTTAGTGATGGAAGGGTTCGGCTTGCATGTGCTCACTCAGCATCGACGCCTGGCGCAGTGTCACTCCAATCCTCGATGCTCAGGGTCTCGAGCTTCGGCAAGTGGACCAATTTGGGAGCCTTTGCAGCAGCGACTGATGCGCGCCCATGCGGGTGCTGCAACCACGATTTGACGGCGGCAGACGTGTGAACCACAATCTCAACGTCGGTCGGACGGCTGTCCAAGAGGCTCGATCGACGTCCGAAAACGTTCCGGCGGTACCTCAGCTCGTCAGTCGCGCCGTAGTGCGGTCTATGATGTCGCAGATCAGACGCTGCTGGTCTGGGTTTAGTGTTGTGCCGACGTCCGCCCTGCTGCCGTGGTTTCTGCGGGACCTCAGCTCAGCATCATAGCCAAGCCGTTGAAGCCAGCGGCCGTGGAGCTTATCGCTCCAACGTGTGCAAATCGCATAATGATCGGGAAGACCAGGGTGTGGCGCTCGCGAAGCTCATGTTTGCGACGGCCGTGACGGGCTCACTGCGGTGACAGGGACGAGCGGTCCTGGCCCGATGCGGCTAGTGCGTGTGTTCTTATCTCTTCGACGTCAAAATGTTGGAAATCGCCTTATTAAACACGCCCACACGCCAAGCCTTCCGCTCGAGATGAAACTGCGAGTGCATCTATGCGGCCCAGGAGCCGTACTACAATGCTGCGCTGTGCTGAGCGTGTCCAGGGCGTCGCTGGTCAGCGCAGCAAGCACTTCCCCCCAACGACGCGCGACGTGGCCAGCAGGAGGCCGACGTGCGCTTATCATTGACGTTGACGTCTGCCGGCCTGAGTGCGCCGGACACGGCGAGATAAGGTACACCAGGCAATGACGCACCCAGCGATCAGCAAGCAGCCTGCCGGCAGAAAAAGAACAAAGCTCCAGATCTCACGCGAACCCCACGGCGGTCAGGCTGTGGGTGATGCGCCTCGTTTATTTTGCCTCAAGTGTTGGCCCGTGGACCAGGATAGATAAGAGTAGCACCAGGTAGCCTCTCCCATAAAGGCCCCGGCCACGCTACCTTAACCAGCGATAGGCCTCCGATTTCTCCCATTGAAGGGCGTATATTACTGGCACTGATCCAGCTTTTTAATCTCCCTTCTCTTCTTGTCCATCAGGCCCTTGCCCGACTCAACCTTTCTTTCCCAAAGGTACTTCACTGCACCCCTGAGTCCGCCCATCGACAACCCCCAGGAACTCAGTCACCATGTCGTACTCGTGGATTGGTCCGCCGACCGAATTCAATGGCACCGATACTACCACCGGCGGAGACTCTGGTAAGTCCACGTCCTACGCGCACGTGCCGAGCGCTACACCCGGCTTTGGCGCAACGCTTCACCAGATTCATTGCCCTCGACCTTGATCAATCTAGAGATACTGACTATACGTCGCAGCCACCGAGAACTTGAATCAATGGTATCAATCGGGTGACCAGGCCTACATCCTTGTGGCTTCGGCCATGGTGTTGGTCATGATTCCGGGTCTAGCGTTCCTCTACTCCGGTCTTGCGCGCAGAAAGTCGGCACTCTCGCTCATCTGGGCTTGCATGTTTTCCGCCTCCGTCATCACATTCCAATGGTACTTCTGGGGCTACTCGCTCGCATTCGGTCCCTCCACCAATGGCTTCATCGGCAACCTCGACAGGTTCGGTCTCAAGGGCGTGCTTGGTGCTCCTAGCCAAGGTTCGCCTCTGATTCCTGAGCTCCTATACGCTTTCTACCAGGTACGTTTGGCGATTCCTTGTGGCTGACGTCGTGCTTACATGCCACAGATGCAATTCTGCGGTGTTACTGCTGCCATTATCGTCGGTTGCGTTGCTGAGCGCGGTCGCTTGATTCCCATGATGGTCTTCATCTGGCTCTGGGCCACCATCGTATACTGCCCTGTTGCATACTGGGCCTGGAACGCGAACGGCTGGTTCTTCGCTTGGGGTGGTCTTGATTATGCTGGCGGCGGTCCCGTCGAGATTGTCTCCGGTTGCACTGCCTTGGCCTACTCGATGATTCTCGGACGCCGACAGGAGAAGATGATGCTCAACTTCCGCCCTCATAACGTCTCCCTCATCACCCTCGGCACCGTTTTCCTATGGTTCGGCTGGTTGGGTTTCAACGGTGGTTCTGCTTTCGGCGCCAATCTCCGCGCTGTCATGGCTTGCTGGAACAGCAACTTGACTGCCATGTTCGCTGCAATGACTTGGGTTCTGCTCGATTGGCGCCTGGCTCGCAAGTGGTCGATGGTCGGATGGTGCTCAGGTGTCATCTCCGGACTTGTCGCTGCGACTCCCGCTTCTGGTTTCATCCCACCATGGGCCAGCGTTGTTCTCGGTATCACCACCGGTATTGTTGCTAATTTTGCCACCAAGAGTACGTCGCAAGATTCCTGATTCTCTTTTCAATGCTAACGAAACTGTAGTCAAGTTCTGGATCAAGATCGACGATTCCCTCGACGTGTTCGCTGAGCACGGTGTCGCTGGAATGGTGGGTCTCTTCTTCAACGGTCTCTTCGGCGCCGACTACATCATCGGACTTGACGGTGTCAACACTGGTCTTCCCGGCGGAGCCATCACCGGCACTCCCTCAACTATCTACAAGCAGATTGCGTACATTGTCGCCTGCACCGTATACTCGTTCGTCGTCAGCGCAATCCTTGCGTTCGTCATCGACAAGATCCCCGGTCTCAAGCTCCGCGCATCCGAGGAGGCTGAGCTCCTGGGTATGGATGACGACCAGCTCGGCGAGTTCGCATATGACTACGTTGAGGTCCGACGTGACTACCTCGCATGGACTCCCGCGAAGAACGAGCCCCTTGATGGCGAGCACTCCGTTCCCCAAGGCGAGCGCCACGGTATCCCACAACACAGCCAGATGCTCGAGGGCAAGGCGCCGTCAGAGAACGACTCTGGTCACGAACACACCGGCATCGCCGGTGATCGCCATGCTGTTGCCATGGGTACAGAGCACGAGAAGCAGGTCCAAACCTAAGCGCCTGCTACATGCTTTGTCGTCTTGTTTGCCAAAATCAACCTGTTCTGGAGTTTCGAGATACCACACTGCGTCGCGCTTAGATCGATCCGGGCACTGCATTGAGAGCTGAGCTTCTCCGTGTACGCCTTGTACAACTTCTTCACCTTTTCACATTATCCTACCATTTTTCTTACACGTGTAGTGTACATATAATTCAAGAATGATACCACAAAGTTCGAGACTTTAACCTTGTTCCTTCCGTGCTAACAAGTAACCAAATGCACAGCATTGCCCCATACCGAACCTCCAAATCCAAATCCAAATCCAAGCGTCCATCACCACCCCAGGATCGACCACCCAACCCCCAGCAACTCCCCTTATCAGTCCAAGCACCACTCCCTTACCCCTTCCGTCCCGTGGCGCTCCCCTCCTCCTCCACCGCCAAGCCTTTCCTTATCTCTCGCCCTTTCCTCCCGCCTCCCCGCCACCTGGAACCGCGATGCCAACGCCGACGAGACGATCGTGTTGGACTATGGTTTAGACTAACTGCGGAGCTATCTTACCCCAGGTTTTTAGGACAAGGGACGCGGAACGGCATCCTGGAGCATGGGCAAGGGCCGTGATGCAATGCTGCGGGGTGCGATGATGAAATAGCGAGCGAGACAGCCATTGTTGTTGTGGTCCGCGGTGGTCTGGCTTGCAAGGCTGGGGCAGGACTGCACTCCGAGGAGGCTTATCTTTGCCCTGCGCTCTGAGAGGTAGGCTACGGACGTATGTATCGCAATGGTATACGACATGACCAACAAGCCAAAGCGAGGAGCGCACAACCCAACCCAGGAAGGAGCATTCACGCCCTCTTCTCATCGCAGCACAATTGAACAAACATACCTCCCATTCGCTCCCTGCCTTCGTACGATATCCATCCTTCACAAAGACAAAGCGCCTCCGCCTCCGCCTCCACATCAACATCCCCATGACTGGTCCACGCCCTCCAATCTGCCCTTCCGCCAAGAAACAGGCTTAAACTGAGGCACACGAGTTGCTGTGAGGAAATGAAATGAAATGAAATGCACCAGTCGAGACTTGCATTCAATGCAGTGCGTTTGACTGGTCGAGTAGCCGCGAGAGGGCGTCTGATTCGATGGGATCTGGGTTCGCCGATCTGGGTAGGGCGAGGTGAGACCATTCTTATCAAGCGAGGCGGGCGGGTGTGGGGGAGGCTGAGTGCGTGCGTGCGTGCGTAGGGAGAGGGGTGGGGTAGTGGTAGGTCTGCATGGTGGTTGGGTGGAGGTAAGTGTGTGTTGTGGGCTTGGATATGAGAGTAGGCGCTTATGCAGATAGATGGGTGTTTGTACTTTGTGAGTCGACTCAGTTTACGAAGTAGTGCACATTGTTTCAAAAAGTTGTCAATTACTGGTACAGTTTATCATGTCTCGTGACTAGGGATATCGAACGTGTTAAACGAGAAAACACCGGTTGCAGAGCTTGTGTACCATCAGCGAACGCCATCATACTTCCTTGATGGAGTCAACCCGCGCTGAGAAGACTCCGAGTCTTGACCCATGCAGGTGTGGAAGCCGGGACAGGATGCTTTGCGACCTGGTGCACGACACATCCGACGCAGAACCACGACGCTTGCAATCGCCGCGAACTCAGCATCGTCGAACGTGCTTAGACGTGATCATCATTCACGTTCAACCATGTCCTCATACTAAGCTCGCTGTCTAGAACAACGCGCCGCCCAATAACGCACCACCAAGGAATCCGGCAGCGATAGGGAGTCCCGCGCCGCCACCATATCCATAACCATACGGTCTTCCGTAGGGTCCAGCTGGCCTGACAATCCTGACATTCGGGTTCGTGTATGGTCCTTGGGCATATGGGTTGTATCCGTAAGCACCACGTGGCGCATACGGGCCCCTAGGTGGTTCGATGTACACGTCGCGGCCTTGTTGGTCCTTGCATAGGAACTGAGGTTGACCGGTCTCGATGGCACGCAGAAGTGCTTGTCGCGCACGAAGATGGGCAAGATATGCCTGGCGTTCCTGCTCAGCGCGACGAACACGGGCCTGCTCGCGTTCTTGGTGTGTTTGGCCGGTAATCTTGTCCTTTAGCTTGCGCGAGAACTTGTGTATACCTGTGGGTTGCGACTCGCTGCCGACAGCAGTACCGGATGTCTTTCCCTTCGAAGTGGGTCTCGGAGGGAGGTCTTCATTGTCCGAGTCCTCCGCTGCAAGATCGTTCAGCGTCATTGTCCGGTGCATCCTGCTATGCTTCTTGCGCTCTTCCGGGCTCAGCGTGCTGAGAAATTGTTCGTCATCGTACGGGTGGACCCATATACTACGCGGTGGGTTCGCGGTCGTGTCAACGAAGAATTGGTGACCCTCTTGCGCGTCAAATGATCTGACCCAGCCAGGAGGAAGCTCTCGCATTTCATCTTCCATGGAGCGCCGCCTCTCAGGCGGTATGCCATTTCGCTCTGTTCGGTGACCTGGGCCATCGGTGGAAACACGGTGTATGCCAGGTTCTGGTGCGGACGAAGAGCCAGTGGCGGCTTCGTATGTGGGTGGTGGTTCGTTTGGTGCTTGTGCGGCGGACATGTTGAGTGGTGAACAAGGACTGCTTCGAATAGCGCAGTGGTAATGTCCTGGGTATTCGGATTTTAGAAATCACAATACAGTACGCTGTATGCAGGGTCCAGGTAGCTTTGTAGGAGAATTGTAAGTAGGAGTCACAATATGCGACATCACTGTGATGGTTCGAGTGGCGTCAGCTTCACAGAGCAGGAAGCTGCCATGACGTGCCGGAGCCGTGGCGCAGCGCTGTGGCGTTCGTTTCGCACCTGACCGATCGGACCTCGGAACAACTCCACCTTCGTCGAACCACAGAACCGCTGGCAGTGAAAGGGGCACATCAAGTACGACGATGGTCCTAGACTTTAGAAATGCATCTTCGCCGCTGCAAAACCCTAGGGGCCAGCGCAGCCCTCGCAGTCTCACCGTGGTGACCAAATTCGGATTTGACCGGAGCGCGTGCCCTTGTCACACAGCATTATCCTTTTGGCAACGAGGCGTATGGCTGGCACAGATCTCGACATCAGCAGCCGGAACTGTGGGGATTGTTTCGGCAGTCATGAGAGTCGTGCAGAAACGGTGCTGCGCACTCGCACCCATCCTGGGGTTTTGTCTCATCTCCACTCTCGGCCACTAACCAAATATTATGCACTCGCGGCTAACGTCTCGGCTGACTAGTACAACTCAATACTCTGCTTAACTTTCATAGTTCCATACTAAAGGACCAGTTGAGGCTTAGCACAGCCACCCGGAGCCGCCTGCTGCGAGAGTCCTCGCTCAAATAGTGCTCTCGTTCTTGGAGCGGGTCCATTTAATCTCCCCAGCCTCAAACATTGCATCATAGACGCCAGTAGTCTATACGGAAAGAACCGCATCACAAAAAAATTTACCACCTCGCCGTTCAGGCCAAGACTATGTTGCCTTCGAAGACAGACTTGGTCATGACCTGTCTCGCATCTCTTCCTTATTGGTCAAGAGCACTTGACCAATATCGGCTGGCTGATCCAGCCTCATGCTACAAACAGAGCAGTCGGGATCCCAAAGCTTCTTCATCTCCCTAGTCCTGTGCCGCAAGACATCGAGCCAACAAGTCGACGTGCCTATCATGCGCTTCAGCAATCTGGCTAGCATATACGAACGTGGATATATCGTCAAGTGCTAATTTCCCATGCAGGTACCTGCTACCTGTTTGGGCACTCTTGTAGCTAGAGATTTAAAAAAATGGAGATGAATTTAAATAAGCAAAAGGGGGAACAGACGCAAAAAGGCACGACGAGAATTGTCTCAGATCGTTCCGCGGGCCAGATAATGGGACCTTCTGTTACACAGTACCTGGCTTCCAAGCGGCTTCTGTGGTATGTTGTACAGGTACATGCATGCCAGTGGCTCTTCATGTAACCCGGCCATCGTCAAGCGTCCCGCCACTTCCACACCTGAGCATCATGTCTCAGGCAAATGCTCCGACCTTCCCAACACGATCGTTCACGGCGCTTCTCACATGAAGCCTGCCAACATGATGCCCAGAAGAATCTCCATGGCGACGTATAAAGTAACTATCGGTTGTAGGATGACACGGACCCGTATCCATTCCTCGGTACATTCCAGTTGTCATGTCAACAACCGTCTGCTGATGCACGTTCCTGTCGTTCACTTGTATAGATATTGTTCGAATCGCACCCACGTTTGTTCATTTGATCACTGCCTCCATTATGGCGAGGATGGGATTACTACTATTCGGCTTCGTCCAACTGGCTCTAGTTTACGGTCTTCCAGCGGGGAAGATTATCAAAGATTCTGTTGGTCTAAACGATCGGGATGTGCCCTATCGGGAAGTGCCCTATTTGACTAGCCTGGCGCCTACGAACAGCTATAGCACCGCCATCGAGTCTTTACAATCAGCAACGATAACAGTGCTGCCCTCAATCACTGGAGTATATCACCGTCCTCACCACTTCCATTGTTCTCCAACTGACTAAAGTATTAGAGTATTCTCACAGGGCTTCCATCTGGAGGTGGTTTCACCAAAGACCCCATCAATGGCCCTGGCGCCACTACTCAATCCGTCAATCTCTTATGCCCGCTTGAAACGCCAGTGGTCCCTGGACCAACCGGTCCGGCCCAACCGACATCTGCAAATATCTTCCAGCCAGTGGCGTCTGGAGTACCCGCACCGTCCATCGAGTTTCGTGGAGGTCACTATGTGAAGAAGGAGCATATTGTTGATGGTGACGTGCCCATCCAAACAAACAAGTTCTACGCCAACTTCTTTCTTGGCACTCAAGGCAATCCTGTCTGGACACATCCGTATCATCTGG
>TARA_R110002003_G_scaffold110_5_pt1 | contig 25704 bp, 27 predicted proteins | sample TARA_R110002003 | Tara Oceans TARA_R110002003 (sample SAMEA4396441) | marine metagenome | biome: Westerlies Biome; feature: [SRF] surface water layer (ENVO:00010504); material: water (ENVO:00002006), including particulate matter (ENVO:01000060) such as... | depth 5 m
GGGATAGTACCTAAGTTACATACCCGTGCATTCCGAGCAGTGCCTGGGCCAATGCAGAGAACCATCTCCCGTCTTCCCAAGTGACGCTATCTGCACCGACAAATGCTCTCGCCATAGTGTGTACATCAGTCGTGTACTTCGGGAGAGTCAGGTCACGTGCAGATCTTGGACATTCTCCGTGTTCCTCTTGCATGCACTCACTACCATACCCGTACCTACCATAAGTACCATTAAAAGCACACCTCACACAAACCCAATCCACCAAAGTCGCGCCATTCCTATCCCCATCCCCATCCCCATCCCCATTCCAGCTCGATGCCCCCTCCCTCCCCCCCGCAGCCCGACCCACAACGCACCGTCGCTTACCTAGTCTACTTACAGTACATCCATCCTTGCTTTTTCCGCCCCATCTCAACCCGGAACGCGTACCCGTTCCCGCGGCAGCCGCGCCCGCGCCCGCGCTCACGCCACGCCCCGCCCCTTGCGTCTCAGGCGCGCGCGCCATCATCAATCCAACACACACCAACACCCAGCCCGGTTGCTGCACGCTAGCTAAGACATGCCGGATGGAGGGTTAGTCCGGGTTAGTGCTGCGATCGATGGTTACGGGATTGGGTAGGTTGGGGGGGCGCGTGCGTGGGACAAAGGAGTGGAGGGCTGAGGGCTGAGGGATTGGGATTGGGGAGGGAGGGAGGCTAGATGGTTAGTGGGCGATGGGCGATGGGCGATGGGCGATGGGGGAGGGAGGGTTCAGCCTTGCGCGATGGGACGGGTGTGATGTGGGTTTGTGGGGGAGATTAGTTTGGGATTGGATTGGGATTGGATTGGATTGGATGTTCGGGTGTATTTTTTGCACAGCTTTGTAAATACTGTAGGGAATGCATGCATTCAGAAGGATAGGGTGCGTTTTCGTTCAAGTATTCGTACTGTATCATGCACAGCAGTGCAAACCAAATAAACGCCAAACAAAACAAACCAAGCCCTACTTCACACCACCCTACACAACCTCCCATTCTGCGTCTGCGTCCCCCACTCCCCGTCCCGCACCTCCCACTCCTCGCTGCCCACCGCCGTAGTGGCATAAAACACGCCCCTCGGATCCCACTTCCTCTTTACCTCGCGCAGCCGCGCATACTGCGTGCCATAGAAACTGCTCTGCCAGTTCGGCTCCACCACATTCGCTTCGTTCAGATAACTCCCGCCAAACTCACTGTCCGGGGCAACCACTCTCCACGGCGCGAGTATGTCTTCCGTCAGCACTCTCGCCGCGTCCTGGAGTTGAGTCTGCGTCGCGTTTTCTGCGCCTTCGACGGGCGCGACGGCAATGAGGAACGAAAGTGTGTGCCGGAAGGCGGAGGAGACGGCGTTGTCGACGTTGAGGCGGTTTTGCGGCGCTTGGTGGTATCCGACGATCGTGCGGCCGTTGATACTGTGTTTCTTGATCGCGGCGAACATGCGCTCGAACTTGGCTGGATCCTCCCAATTGCCGCGCGGGAAGATGCGATTCCCTGGTAAGCCGGTGGAGCTGCCGACTGTCTCGTTGCCCCAGCTGTTGTGATACGCTGGGTAGAAGGAGTCGTGTAGCGTTGTCTTTGGCGTGAACTGGATGCCTAGGTTGCGGAGGTGGTCGAACCAAGGGGCAATTAGGGTGTTGAAGGAGGAGATGGTGTGATTTGGAGCCCAGAAGGGCGTCATCTGGAACTCGAGCGTGTTGTTGGGGCGCGCCCAGATGAAGAAGTACGAGTATGTATGGGCTTCGGCAAAGCTGGGGAAAAGTTCCCAAAATTTGCGTGTGCCTTGCCAGAAGATCTCTTTGGTGATGTTGCCGCCGGTGGAGTAGCTAAAGGTCGAGGTCACGATTGGCATCTTTGGGTGAGCGCGGACGATGACAGAAGTCACTATGCCAAAGGTACTCCCGCCCCCGCCTCGCAGCGCCCAGAATAGGTCGGGATGAGAAGTGTTAGAGGCTGTGACGAAGCGACCATCTGCCGTGACGACGTTCACCGATTCGATGTTGTCGGCAGCCATGCCGTAGTATCCGCTCATAGGGTTGTGTCCGCCCCCAGCAAAATATCCTCCGGCGAACCCGACACTTTCGCAGATGCCGCCGGTAACGGTGACATTGTGTCGGTCCGCAGCTTGATACAGTTCTCGTACCGTGACCCCTGCTGCAACCTTGAATGCACTTCCGACGTAACCGGAGTCGCTCTTGTAGTTGTCAATGAACTCGACGTTCTTGAGATGATGCGTCCAGATGCTCAGCGCACCCGCACCAAGGGACTTGCCCAGATAGTCGTGTCCTGTGTTCTTGATCACTAAGCGTATGTTGGTGTTACGTGCGATGTTAAGAGCAATCTGTATGTGCGCTACCGTCGAAACATTCATGATGTGCGCAGGATAGGAGCCAATTTCGCAAGGTCCATCCGCCCAGAGTTCACTCAGGCGAGGCATGCATGTCCGTCCTTGGTATAGCGGCCACATGTTGGAGGTTGGGTGAGCTTCACTGTGGCCATCAGCCTTTGGCTCGAACTTGGTCTGAGCCGCTCACTGTAGATACGGATTTGTCCACTGTCGCACTATTTTCTCACACTTGGCCTTATCCCAATTACCCCAGTTGAGGTAGCAAGGGGAAGCAATAGGTGCAGGATATATCATGGCACCTTTGACGAAGGTGTTGACATTGAAGTCCTCCCAGATGTGAGGACGGGGGAAGTCATCGTCGGTTGGCCAAACCTTGCACTCGCCTTTCCTGGGAACAAAAATAGAGTTCACGGCGCTGTCGTCAAAACCGAAGTAGACCTGGTGCTCGGCGGAGAGCTGGGCGAGGGCTCGGTCGGTGAGCTGTGTCTTCTCATAGTCGAAAAGAGGAACACCGGCAAGCGGTGCTGAAGCGCCGAGGACCGTTTGAAGTGCTGCCAAGAATATCAATTCGCGTCTCATTGTAGTGAAGTAGCTGAAGCTCAAGGAGGTGTACCGCGGTCAGAATTCTTCCCGTCATCTTGATGCTATGTGTAGTTAACTCTGTGGTGGCTGCTACACAGACCCCGCATTACGCCCGAGAAACAGATGCCGCAAGGCGGGGGAACAGAGGTGGACGTGAGCAGGCAGGCATGGTGTTAGAGCAGCTGTCGGCTCATGAGCTAGACGATGCGCCAAGCTGTGTGATAGAGTGCCGTGTATGGATGTTCGCCATATTGGTATACAGGCACCCTGGGTCTCCTGATTGTGCCGCGGGGAGAGCTATCAATACCTGAAGTGGGATTATGACGCGAAGATGAGTATGACTGTAGTTGTGTGCAGGGTCTCGAGCGAAGGTGTTGAGGTGAGGCGCCTGCCAGCGAGCCACGGCTTCCTTGGAGAAGTCAGGAAAGCATGCCGGGTAAATGCGTGCTGGCTTGGCCCGGCGCATGTCAGAAGAAAGTATATTAGGTTGCGCATGATCGGTATGTGTACTGCAAAAGCTGTGGACCTGCGTCAGGGCAGTGTGGTTGCGGTGGCGAGGACATGGGAAAGCGGCAAGAAGGGGTATCAATTTGTGCCTAAGAGAAATGCGTCTGCCTTCACGCAGCCTCAGCGTGACGCTCGATCAGCCTCTGCTGGGCGTGCGAGGGCAGAGACGCCGTCTAGTTCTTGTAGGAGGGCGGCAGCTCCTCTGTCTGGCCCTGCGCCGCCTGTCGCTCCTGCTTCCGGGCCCGGCGTTCGAGCGCCCGCACGACAGAGCGCGCGAGCTTCTTGCGCTCCTCGCGCTCCTTGTTCTTGATAATGTCCTCGCGGCCCTTGCCGTTCCAGCACTTCTTGAACTCCTTGCGGAGCTTCTGATTGAAGGTCAAGGTGCTGTCCGCCTCCTCCTCGGCCTTGCGCTTGGTGTGGTTTTCCTCGTCGTCCGTGTCGTAGAAGTCCGACTCGTCGTCGTCGGCATTTTCGACCAGTCGGGTCGACTCGAGACTGATGGCGCCCTGGTTGCGCGCCTTGTCCCAGGCCTTGGTGCGCGAGTAGGCAATGCATCCGGTGATGCCCATGACGATCATGAAGGGGAACGACAGGAAGAGCACCATGACGATGCCAAAGGCGACGAGATCCTCGTCCATGATGGAGACTGGTGATGCTTTGATTCTTGGGAAGTGAATGACTGGTGGATATGTGGTGGCAGGAGATGGTTGTTTAGGGAGTAATATACCTGTCTCCAAGTTGTCGCCACTCGCGTGCCTGCGCCCCGCGACGTCAGGGAGGCTAGGCACGCCACGCCACAACATGTGACAGGGGCTGTCGCTCCCTCATCTCACTCCGATGTTCCTTTCATAGTCACTCACAATGACTGAATCTCGTCAGTTCCACCGATATACTCGATGCCTCTTGGACTACACGCATATTGACCCTGCTCTCGCTTGCCGTCGGCCTCGGTCGTCGTTGGTTATCTTGAGAAGGCAACGAGCCGGACTCCTTGGTCGTGCGCAATGTCAGACAGTCGATCACGGAATGCGGTACCTCTTCTGAAGACCTGCTTTGACTTAATACTCATGCCTTCATCATGTCTCTTCGGTTTCTCACGTTGGGCCCTGTGTTTAGGCCACTCACAGCAAGAATGACATAGATTTCATGCGGTCACGTGACACCGTCACACTGCATTCACCTTGACTCTGTCGCTCCACGGGCCACGGGACAGAGGAGAAACGATTCTCCGCACGCACTCGACCTTCATCTATGATGCGACTTGCGTAACTCTACTAGCTACCAGTCGCTCTTGATCGCTTCCAATCTACCAACGTCAACAGCAGAACCATGGCTCCAAATACCGGTGCCGAATGCGCTACATGTGGTGACGCGGCCACGAATAAGTGCGGCGGCTGCAAGACCTACGTTTACTGCGGAAGGGAATGCCAGGCGAAGGCCTGGCCGGAGCACAAAATCACCTGCAAAGACGTCCAACTCGAGAAGCACTTGTCACGCGCTGCCGAGATTGCCCACCAAGCATACCTGACCTTCCGCGAAGACACCTGGGATACGCCTATTGCCAAGATCGAGGACACCGAGGATGCTCTTATCATTTACGACGGCGATCAGTCTCTGAACAAGGACTACTTCGTTGACTTCCCCCACCACCTTATCAAGAACAGACGAGCCAAGATGGCTATTCTCTCTATGATGATGTGCAACGAGCCGCTTGCGTGGATGCACAATCTGTTGCAAGGTCTTGTCGGAGGTTAGTGATGCTGCACACTTGAACTGTTACTGTTCACCACTGACGAAGCGCGGCAGGCCTGCGTGTGCACATTGACGAAATCCAGGTCGACTTACGCTCAATACCTCGAAAAGCCATTGCTGTTCTTCCGAACGGATCTCGTCTGGCAAACTGGCCGACCCCCCACGCAATGGTTCGGTTCACCTCTGTCAAGACAAAGACTCAGTGGATTCTGGACTTTGCCGGCGGCCAGTACGGCATCTGCCAGCCGCTTTGGAAATGGTCCGAGTACGCCAAGTGCTTCGTAAATCCTGAACAGGCGTTGAGGGTGTGCCCCTTTGGTGCGACCAAAGCTCTTCTCGGCGTTCTTGGGGAGCTCGATGGTAATCCTTCCTTGATCTACGGTCTGGTGGGCGAAGTCGCCAAGGTCATGGATAAAGCAGTCGCCGACGGCGAGAAAGGCATGTCATTCGTGGTCTCGAGTATAGTCCATGAGCCGGATGAGAACCGCTTCAACGAACAAAAGTCGGCGCTGCTTAAGGCACTCCATGTGGCTGCTCGTCACTGCGTTCAAACCCACAGCTTCCAGGACAAGATTCAAGCTGCGAGGGCTTTCGATTCGAGGTTTCCTGGTCGCAGTTTTGTTACAAGCGAAACGGTTAAGCAGCAGTTCTCCACGAGGTATGCCGCGATGACGGAGCAGCCGCTCTAAGTCTTAGTTCTGGAAGGCAGCAGACACATTCACCTCTTAACGAAAGCAGCAGCACGTAGATGTGTACATCACAAGCGGGCACGGTTGCGCAGGGGATGTTAGGTGAGAACAAAAGCGGGATTATCGTGTCTTTCTTCATATGATGAAGCCATAGCAATCCTTCTCCGCTCACTGCTCTGATCCATGGTCTTCTCCCAACATCCTCCGTAAACCCTGCCCTGCAGTCTTCTTCAGGCCAACGCTTGCTCACTAGGCGGCTCCTCTTTGGTAGACATCCTCCAAATAACCCGACCAACTTCTACATCTGTGCGAGATGGCCGAAATCCGAGTATGTCATCGCAGACCCTGTTTTTGTCCGCCTCCACCACATCAGGGTGACGGTTCTCGAACCTCTCCATCTTCAATCTTCTCTTAGTCAGATGCGTCGCCTCCACATACTTGTCAAGCGCCGATCTTCCCACCTTCAGCACCCTGTCACGGTGTCGCACGAAGTCCTTCTCATCCTTCTCCAGAATAGAAGCCCACGTGTGTCCCTTTTTCTGCATCTTTGGGTCGACCGTTGCGTGGAAGGCTTCCATCGCCTTGGCTTGCACGTCAGCTTCCATGCCAGCTACGCTCTTCAGCTCTCCTACGGCTTTGATCAGTTGCTCTTGTGTACCGAACGGCTTGACCAGAAGAATTCGCTCGATGAAATTGTCGAGGACGACTTGCCACGGAGCAAAGTAGACATGGTGACCGTACTGCGCACCGGCGATGTCGATGGCCCACTGTTTGCGGGAGGTGCGGGAGGTAACTCGAATGAGCCAGTGCTCGTAATCATTGAAGTCAACGACCTTCTCGCCGTAAAGGATGAGTGTAGTGCGCTGGGGTGACTGGATGCGCAACATAACGTCCTCGAGCACGACGTCCATTCCTACAAGCTTGTCAGTTCCATCTCATTGCATCATATCGTCCATCTCACCCTCGAGCATTTGACCAATGAGCTGCTTCATGTTCCCGACGTCACCTATCGACATCATTGTTAGCACCGCGGCTTTGTCCTCGGGCTTGAGCGTGCGGACTTTCGAGCAGTCCGAAAACCAGCCTTGCCGGCGAGTGGTCTTCTCTGGATCGTCTTCGATGACGATGTTCTTGGATTCAGCGTTGATGTCGAGGACGTGATTGTGCCAGGTTGCTTCGCGGAACATGAGAAACACGGCTTGTAGTGTATGAGCAGCGCGCTCAAGGCGCATCTCCTCGGTAGCTGCTGGAGAAGCCATATCGTGAGTTCGTGTGGGACACGTCGGGTGAGTAGGTGAGGGAGCAGTATGTCGAGGTAATGTTTGGTGAGAAGGTTTTCATGTTCGTTTGCTCGCCTTCACCATGGCGACGGTCAACAAGTCCTGATCCAATTTCCCAAGGCCAAACAAACACCTGACCGGACCTGTATTTGCCACTGTATTTGTCCTTGGCGGCTACTTTCCACATACAACATACCCATCCTCTTATCACACAACAACCTGATTATATCTCGAGAGTTCACAGCCGCATCCAAAATGCCTGCCGCAACCGGATCCAACATCGAGACGCCCTGCGCCCTCTGCAACAAGCCCGCCGCTCTCACCTGCAGCCGCTGCAGAGCCGCAACATACTGCAGCGCAGTGTGCCAAAAGGCTCATTGGCGCGAGCACAAGCAGACATGCAACACAGCCAACCTCGACCAGACAGTGCACCGCGCCGGCGCCCTACTCCAGAAACTCGTGCTCATCTGGTGCGAACACGCACAAACCAAAAACATCACCTCCATCCAAGACACCGGAGCCCACCTCTTGCTTCGCCAAGGCCCGTGCCGACCAGACCAATTCTACCCGTTCCCACGCCATCTAGTCAAGGACGAGGCGCAGAAGAAAATGGCCCTGACCGTGTCCATGTGCTCCGAGTCCCTCGCCTACTTCGCCGACATTCTCTCTCAAATGCTCAAAGGCACGTAATCCTCGCCGGTCCCTTACATTAACCTTACCCAAATATCCCACCCAACCTCCAGCCTGCATGCTAACCCCCAGCAGGAACCTCAACCACCATGACCGAACTCACCCTGCTCCTGCTCCCGCCCACTAAATGCGCCCTCATCTCCGCCGGCCCCTACACGTCTCCCACGCAAAACATCGCACACAACGTCTTCCGCGTCGCCGCTGCGGATGCAAGCAGGACTTGGCTCGTCGACCCCACGGGCCCGCAGTTCAACATCTTCATCCCCGCAGCCAAGGAAGACGAGTACATGGCGAGCTACGCCCAGCGCGTCACGGCTACGAACCCGCTCGGCACGGCGCAGCGACTGTATGCCGAACTGTGCGCGCTCCCCGGCGTGGGCGCGCTTCACCACGCGCAGCGCGGCGGCGCCGTGCGCGCCGTGCAGAGCGGGATTGAGGCGTGGAAGGCCGGGGCTGGGGCAGGGGTTGGCCTGCCGGGGCTGCTGAGGCTGGCGGACGAGGCGTATGCGAGGGCGGAGGAGGGGTTACTGGATAGGGTGCGGGAGTCGGTGCGGTTGTTTACGGTGGTGTGGGATCGGAGGGAGGAGGTGGAGAGGTTATTGGGGATGCCGAAGGAGGTGCATATGGGTCATCATGAGGAGGCAATGAGGGTGTTTGCGAAGTACGGGGAGTTTGGGTTGGCGATGTAAGTGTGGGGTAGTTCGAGCTTAGGGGAAAGGGAACGAGACGGTGTGGTTGGAGTTTAACCTTGAGGGATTGAGATGGCGGGATTTCTGAATGGAGTTGGTGCTAGGTGCATGCTCGTTTCTTCTGCGTCAACGTGTTCGCGCCATCTTGCATAGATAGGTATTCAGCACCTGATCTGAAGCTTCCATCCAAACTTTACGCATCTCGCCGTAAAACACAACGCCGTCCCCACAACCGTACTGGAACTCGCCCACGCAATCGGCACCGTGTAATCTCCATCCGCAGCCATCAGCAACGCGCCGGAAATCGGTCCACCCACTAACGCCGAGAACCCAATGACAGTAAACGCCATACCTAGTCGTGTTCCCGTCTTCGTGATATCCGTCGAGTACGCTGCAATGGTAGTCGGGAAAAGTGATTGAAACGCCGCGCTGGAAAGACCATATAGCACAGTCCACGCGTAGCATGCGGGGATGCTGTTGACGGCAAGCCAAGACCAGAGCATGATAATATTGCTAAGCAGACAGAGGATGAGCACGTTGAGGACGCCAAGGAAGCGGTCTGCTATGTACCCTGGCAGGACGCGAGCGGGGAATCCAACGCCGTTGAGGATGATGACGAGGTTGAGAGACGTTGTGTATGGCATAGCGAGGGTGTCGCGAGCGAATGAGGCAATCTTTGAGAGTCAGTGGGAATACCGTCAGGCTGAAATGGGGTGTGACTCACATAATAGAATACGCAATAGATCGAAGGCATGAGGAAGCACATGCCCAACACATGCAAGCAATATGGTACATCTCTGAACGCCTCCCAGTCCACCAGTGGACCTGTCTTCCGTGGTGGGAGGCGAGGTTTCATGAATGCAATCACGACGAGCAGGCTTGCAACGTTGATAAAGCCGAGCACCCTGACGGCCCAACCAAAGCCAACCTTGTCCAGGAGTTGACGCACCACTAGGGGGTAAATTATACCACCAAATGAATTGCCAGATGTCACAATGCCAAGGGCCATGCCACGGTGCGTCGAGAAGTACGTTGAGCAGAGTCCCATAATCGGTACGAAGAAGATTCCGCCTCCAATTCCAGTACAGAAGCCTTGAGTAAGCAAAAACTGCCAGTACGTCTTCGCACCACTTAGAGCAAACATGCCGAGAATCTGGATGACAATGCCGATCGCAACGGTCGGTCTGAACCAGCCTCGATCTAATGCGCGACCACTGAACATCCCAAGTGCAAACAAGAGGCACGCCTGTACACTACCAATCCAGGATATAGTGGACGCTGACTCGGGAAGAATCCTCTCATAGTAGGGCTGGAAGGCGCCGAACGAGTTGACAAAGCCCCAGGTGTTCATGATGGCAAGCCAAGCACAAAAGATCTGTGTCCAGGCAAGCAGACCTCCGTCGGGTGGTGGACCAGGATCCCGAATGGAGCGCGTCGTGATACGACTCGCAATTCGAGCCATGGTCGCTGAAGGCCGCGACTTGGTTCTTGAAAGGTGGTCGTCCATGGGATCTTCGTGCCTGTCAGGTAGAATGACGTTGTCTTGATTTGTCGAAGTATCGGACTTCTCTCCGACCTCGACATCGTCCACTACTTCCTCATTTCTTCGGGAGTTCATCATCGCATGCGGACCAGATACGGTCTTGACTCCGTACAGCTGGTGTTGCAGGCAGGAAGCGAGATGTTGAAATTCAAAATGAGCTGCAAATTTTGAATCATGAAGCAGATGAGCGATTGCTTAGCGTCCGGACAGGGCTACAAGAAACCTCGATAAGCGGCTGCAGGGCTATGATCTAAGCAGCAGAGACATGCTAAACGAAGGCTTAGTGTGGGAGGGCGAAGTCGATTGTTGAGATAGCAGGATGTTCGGAATATCGACCGAGGAGCCACTTCAGGCGTAAGCACAGGCATGACGTCCAATGATTATGAGGGGTGAGCGGAAATAAGCGGCAATAACAATTTGTACTGTAGGTTGCCGTTATCCGACCAGGGCGATGGCGAGAAGTGCGAACGGGGTATTCGCCGATAGTTGCCGGGATCGGAGGTGTACATAGGTCTTCGACGACGACACATCTGCTGTTTTCTGTCCATGAAAGAGTCGACGAGAGCAAAACTTCACACAACGGCCGCGTAATGTTTCAGTGGCGGACTTGCACGAGAAGATTTTTCGATCTCGCGAGAAAACATGGAAGTCTTGAAGTGGAGCACGTCTGTCATCCAGTTGTCCTGGTCAATACAGGCCATCATATGGGTCAGCTGGGCGAGCTGATCACTGCATTGGATCAGCACTTCGAGATGGTGTGCAGCAGCAGGTTCGTTGGCACGCGCAGCGGGTTGAGAGCGCGACACGCATTTAAGGCTGAACAAGGTATATGAAAGCCTCATTACCTTTTAGACAGGCGCTGCACCAGCTCCAGATCACGCTCGTGTGAGCCGGCAATGGTGTAGATCCATCGCCCCTCGATTTTCCGCCACCAACGGTTCGGAAGATATGCTTCACTGCGAGTTATCAGGACGGGGCCATGGTAGCGGAGCGGGATATGCTCACAGCATATAGTATTCGTCGCGATGGTACGGAAACTCGAGGCTCGGTGGGCCATGCTTGACCAGGAAGCTGTCGGTCCTAAGCGCAGCGTCCTCGTCAGTCATGGCGACGTGGGTTCTCTTGTTGCCCTTGTTCTTCGCGTGTCGCTTGATGGAGCGGACGGTGCTGTCTAAGTGGATTTCGAGTATGCGCGCATGCCAGAGCGAGTTCTCAACGGCCCGCCACGCTATACGCGCGTTCCGTGCAATGAGGTCGCTGTTCCATTCTGGCGACTTGCCGCGGGGCAACATTGGTATAGGCCGCCCAGTGTCCAGGTTGTCCTGCCAGTGCGCAAAGTCCAGCACCAGCCCCAGGTTGTTCCACGTGAGGATGCACGTCAAGCAGGTGCACAGCTGCTCGGCATCGGGCGACTGTATGTGCTGGTACGGCCGCTTGTGAATGCCCAGTTGCACTTGCCGGCCCACATCTGTGAGGAGCGTGCGCAGTGAGGGTTCGACACTGGAGAGGAGTTTGGGCACCGGGAAGCACTGGCTGAGAATGGTATAGCGGCTGGCGATGATGGCGTCCCCGATGACGCTGGCGTTCGCGTCGACGAGACTGAGGAAGCGACGGTTGGTGAAGCTGAAGCAAAAGACATCGCGCGGCTCGAGGTACTTGAGGGCTTCGAGGATGAGCTCCGTGGGTAGCTTGGTGAGGTTGACTATGGCGTCACGTTTCTTGTCGCGCGTCACCTTCTTCCGCTGCATGCGCTCGGTGCGCTTATTGTGGAGGGTAAGGGCGGCCGTGGTGTCCTCGAGAGGCTCTTCATCGTCGCTCACGTGTCGCGGCATGGTGCCAGGAGCAGTGGCCAGGAGCAAAAAGTGCTGAGTGACTGCGGCACAGCGACGCTTGACGGGTGGTGGCGGCACGTCAGATTCACTGTTTGCGGGGAAACCTCCTGTCCAATGGGAGCACGCCCGCCTCCGTGCTCACTCAGTAATCGCCGAGTTTACTCCTCCAGACCCCATAGACTGTTGACTACATTTTCCGCTGATGCAGAGTCTGCAGACTTTGTCATCCGAGATCTCTAATTCCGCTTTGTAAGGCGTACTGCGCCACGTCCGTAAACACAATGATTAGCTATTCCGTTGGTGAGGCAGTTCACGCCATTGACAACGTGCACACTACAATTGAGTTCATAGCGCATAAGCAGAGTCTACAGAGAGTCTCGTTAGTTTATTTCTTGCGCTGTCGGTCTTCGCGAGATTGTTCTTGATGCAACCTTAGCCTTTCACATCGACCATGTCCGACTCCATGCGACTAGTCGCTCAAAGGACTCCCGCAGCCTACAGAGCAATCTCTCGACTCAATCCCCAAAGAAGCGAGTTTTTGTCGATTACTCGTAGTAGTTTACTTGGGAACAACGGCGGTGTGGCACCTTCCACGCCATTCAGCTCGCCGAGGGTCGGACCTGATTGGCCACAACATGAGCATCTCGGCCAAAACCTACGATGGCGTCATGTCAGCTTATTTCTAAGCAGACACTACATAAGCACACCACCATCGCGCTCGTACTCCACTTCGCAATCTCCACAAGCTGAAGCCGTCAACATGACTACTGCAAGCTTCTTCCACATCGATCCCACCTCGTATGAGACGAAGCCTTGGAGCAAGGTTGATGGTCCGGGCAACAATTTCGTGCGAAGAGAACACACTCGGGAAGTGCACAACTTGCGCGGCAGAGAGCAAGAATACACTACAAACAATGCCGGCTTTGCAGTCTACAAGTATCCCGCAAAGGAGAAGCTGTTCACCGATGGCTCTGCCGTAAGAGAAGGATACTACCAGGAGGTGGAGGGCCTGTTGCGCGACAAGCTCCCTGGCATCAAGAAGGTTGTCATTTTCGACCACACGATTCGTCGACGGATCAAGGACGCACCTCGTCAGCCGGTACAGCAAGTTCACGTCGACCAGACGCCAGGTGCCGCAGAGGCACGTGTTCGACGACACCTCTCACCAGATGAGGCGGACGAGCTCGTCAAAGGTCGATACCAGATCATTAACGTCTGGCGACCCATCGAGAACCCGGCCTCGGACCACCCGCTCGCTGTAATCGACTGGCGCTCCACCTCGCCAGACGACTTCATCGCCACAGATTTGCTCTATCCCAAACGTGCGGATTCTGCCGACGTTGACGACCGTGGCAAGGAACAATTGCCCGATCCAAACAACTACACTTCCACCGATGGGTATGAGGTTCGAGGCGAGACCATGGCCGTGGCGCCGAACGAGAAGCACAAGTTTTATTACCAGAAAGACATGACTCCAGAGGAGGTCTTGCTGTTGAAGTGCTTCGACAGCTGGGGCGAGGGTATGCCAAATGGAAAGAAGGGGTTGGCTGTAAGAACACCTCACACGGCTTTCGCCGATCCGCAGACTCCAGCGGATGCGCCTGGACGACAAAGCATTGAAGTGAGATGCTTAGTATTTTATGATCAGTAGGGTTGCAATTTCTCCGTCATATTCATTCCGTTATGTCCGATCAAATACATGACAGGTATTCTCATACTGGTTGCAATTTATTGCCTCCCCTCACTTGCCGTTTCATGGGTTCAGTCAAGTCACGTGACATTCTCACTTTCACTTTCACTCTCACTAGCAGCCTTTACCACCCACCACCTTCGTGTTTTGCATGTAACCGAAGTTTTCAAAGACTGCCATCATCCGCGCCATAATCCATCCCAAGGTCGCACAACTAAGACGAGCGAGCAAGTATAGCAGCGTGAGTAGATCGCGACCTATCTCATCAAATTTAGCGACCGCGTATCCTACGTCAGGCCATTGCGTTATGGCACTGATGACTCCACCATTGACGCCAATGAAACGAGAGCAGAAGCAGCGGCCAAAGCATGTCGCTCGAGCTGGACGAAAATCAGCAAAGCAAGCGCTGAGGAAACATGAGCGCCGCGCACAGATGCAGTTGAGGCGGCCGGAACTTACGCAACAGGCACCGCACGAGGACCATCAGGAAAGAGGCGCTGGAAAATGGAAACCGAACCCCTCGCTGAGGAGACCTTGTGATGCTATCACCATCGTGGTGAGCAAGTCACGAATTCATGGCACAGATCGTGCGAAGAGCCGGGGTACGCAAGCAGACGATAGCGATCGGGCAATTCAAGAACATGCACCTCCACTGTCAGCAGGCCTTCATTCTTCGTCGGTCTGTCACATACAGACGCCAGATAAGCACATTCACCTCTTCTCCGACAACAGTGAACATGGCGAGGAAACACGACCGACCAATCACAGCCGCAACATAGTTCCATTGAGTCGCAACCATAGCTTCGACGAGCCCGCAAGCCCACAAGCAGACCCGCACAACCCTAGTCAGACGACACCTTCTCCATCCAGCAGTCCCATCCCATCAACCACCCATTCCTCCGACCGAGATATCAACAGCGAAGAAGCATCCATCCAAGCTCTACACCGCTCCATCGCACTGCACCTCGCCCACACCACGACCCAGCCCACCTCTCCAGCTTCCACGCCCAACCTAGACAATCCCCAAATCCCAGCATCTCCATCGCCATCTCCGACACCAGCAACCCAGCTCGCAGACTCCGGACCCGACCACGCCCTCCCCCCAGAATCCCACATCCCGCCCCCCCTCGCCGCACCACTAAACGCCGCGGCTGAATTCCTCCTCGGCCTCCAACACGAACAACTCGTCCTCGGCGCCCAGTCGCACGCGCTCGAAGCGCAAATCACGCAGCTGAAGAGCAAAGTTTTCAAGCTCGAGGCTACAGACTACGCGAAGTTCAACGCGTGCGAGGAACTGCGCCGGCTGACGGAGGCGCTGTGCCTTGAGCTGTTTCTCGCGGAGTATGCGCTGAGGGATGTTTTGGCTGAGGAGTCTGGGGAGAGGGGGTTTGAGGTGGCGGGGGAGGTGGAGAGGGTGATGGGGAGGGTGGGCGAGGTGGTGGGGAGGTATGATAGGCGCGTAGGGAGGGTGAGGAGGGGGATTAGGAGGTGTTGAAGAGTGGTTGGTGAGTGTGGAGAGGGCATGGAAGGATATGGGAATTGGAACTGGGAAATTGACAGTGCGGTTGGTGGAGCTATGGTATCCTGGAGATATTTATGGAGGAACATTTGGGGTCATGAGTCTTTGGAGAGCGGTTTTGGAGCGAGTGTCGGTATTATGTACCGACGTAGCGATTCTGGTGTTGCGTCGTTGTTGGGTATGCTACACCTTGGCAAAGACAAGGGGACTGAGCCGATCTCTATAAGTACGCCAAAGAACATCCACCTAGAAATCCCACTTCTTCCTCGCAACCGTAGGCGGAACCTCGTAGAACCGTGCCATACCTGGCGTAGTGACTCGTGTGCGACCCCTGCTCCTGCTCCTGCTCCTGCTCTTGCCTCTAGTGCTGCTGCCACTCCGCCCACGAACACCACGAGGTATCATGGGAGGTGCTTGAGCACTTGCATCCTGCGAGACCGCCGTGTCGTCATCAGTTCCGGACTTCAGTGGTATCTTCGACGTCGTGCCCCGCATTTCTGGCCCACTCTTGCCTTCCAACAAGGATAGCTCTATATTTGGCCGAAATGTCACCGTCGCTGTATTCTGTGTGGGTGCCCGGCTAGGGGTACTACCACGTATCGCCAGCGCCTCCGTGGTCTTGTCCCCCAGCGGCACGCGCTTCGAAGTATTTGGTGCAAGCCGTTGCGGACCAGACGGAGTTGACAGCGTCGGCGCGGAGACGGTGCGCGTGTGTTGCGGCTTTTGGGAAGTCTTCGATGGCTGTAAACGCGGGACGCGGGATGGAGACATAGTTGGCCTAGAGAGCAACGGGGCATTGAGAGGTCTTGTCGAGGTGGGAGAAACGATCGGAGTGCTTGGAAATTGGTATGAAGGTGAATTGCTGGGAGGAAGTCCCTTCGGTGAGGCGAGTGAGGCGAGTATCTCTTGCTCTTCTTCTTGGAGCTCGTTGAGCTGTTGCAGGAGTGATGCTCTTCTTATGGCGATGCCGCGTAACCGGCGCACAAAGGTGGGATTTTGGACGATGTCGGTAGTTGACAGCTGGTCGTACACTTCGCTATTGTGAAATTTGATATCGCCTGTGACGGACTGCAGGTATCGAGATTTCCTGTCTTCGTCATTTCTATTGGCGCCATTGTCGGAAGTGTTGAAGGCTTTGCGGGGCGTCGGGGGAGCCGCAGTTGTCGCTGTATCAACTCGCACTGTAGCATCACTGTGTGGTCCGTTGTCCCTGTCCTTGTACACTACAATTCTTTCGCTCGAACCGCTGACCTGGGCAGCCTGCGAGTTGCTGCGGGATGTACGATTCGAATCTGCGGGTGCCGAACGGCTCGTAGTGGTGCTCATGAGAGAGTAAGAGAATGCTACGGCGGGTCGCTCCCCTGGCAATGGATCATCCTTCGGACTGACATGTTCCTGCAAACTCGTCAGTGCGAAATAAATAGTCTCGACTGGCGCGGGTGCAAAATTACCTTTTCCGCAAGCAGAAGTTCGTTCATGTCTTTAACTGTTGCAGAATGCTCGAAGTCGACGGAGTCCGAGGACCGCGGATTCGTGCGCATAATTGCCATGACTATTTCTGTTCTCAGTGATGGTGTTTGGAATAGTTGATTTGTCGAGCCAAATTTTGTTGGATGTACACTCGAGTTGATCAGGTCAGTGATGCGAGCTATGGCCCGTGACTAAGACAGAATAGTGTTAGTCCGGAACGGGTGACGTGAAAGTCCTCAGCAATATGAAAACGCTAGTGAGGTCTTTTGGAACTTTGACAAAGCTCTGACAGTACATGAACGGAGATGGAAAGAAGACGCACAAATTAGTAGAAGGGAGACAATCCGGCAGATTTGTGTTTCAAGAAGCTTCAACCATTTTAGACAGTATACGAGCTGTTCTAATGGATGGCACCCAACCAGAGCTGACGTAGGGGGCCATGAAGCTGATAAAGATGAAATAATGGCAGGTTGTACAACCCATTGCTGGGAAGCCTAGCGCAGTGGTCTCTCTCATTGTTGGATAGCTATCTCAATAATGCACATATTATGAGCACCGGCCGACAAATCACAAGTTCGATTTTATGCCCTCATCCTGCCGGAAACGTTTTGGCCATATGCCTTGCTTGCCGGGTGACAGTATACCATTCGGGTCTACTGCATCTTTGATCGTTTCAACAAATCGACGATAGGCATGGTCATTGAAGTCGAACAAGGAGGCGACGCGATCTATGGCATGTCAGTGACGCTCCAATTGTATGTTTAATTAAGCTTACCCATGGCCCTGACATGACTTCTGTACTTGCTATATCCTCTTTTCTTTCCTTCCTCGAAGAGATTGTCGAAGATCGCCTGGACACCTCTGCGGTGCTCCGCGTTCGTCTTGTCGAAGGTGAACATCGTCACAAAGATGACATGCCTCTCGTGCATAAAGAAGTCGCAGAAAAGATCGAACGACTGCGCTTCGCATATCTTCTTCGCGGTCTTCACCCAAGCCAAAATCTCCTTGCCGTTGCTGGGTATGATAGGACTATAATCATAGTGTGCCGCAACACCCCCGCCGTTCTTCGGTAAGCGAAACTTGACCATTGGCAACGACCACAACGTGGGTATACCGACGAAGAAGCCACCTTCTTTGTCTGGCACAGACGTGGGATCAAGCGTCTCACCTTCTGGCGCTGAGAACATCTTGCCGGTTAAGCGACCTTTGGATGTGTTTCTTGAGATGATCTTCTTCAACTCATCGAAGTGCGCTTGTATCACATCTTTCGCGCCATATAGCCCGAATTTGGCGTTCCAGTATCCCAGGTCAAATTGCTTTTGCAATTCGGCGACTTTCCAGTCTGGTATGGGGCTATTGTGCGGCCAGAATTCCTCTCGTTGTCCGATCATGCCTAACCACTCGGTGACGTTGGAGACGTAGACTGAGTTGGGAAGCATACCGTTGCGTCGCAACGGACCGAAAATGTCGACCATGGTCTCAATGTCCTCGAAATCAGGCATGTCGAACGCACAAGACATGTATGCCTGAGGCGCAGGGGTGAGCCATATTCCCAATTTAGTCACAATTCCGAGGTTCGACTGTAGGAAGAGGCCTTCGATGCTGGGGCCGAACTGGAACTTGGAAAGATGCGACGAAGGCGAGTTCGAGATGCCGAACTGGCCCGTCCGCACCAGGTCGCCATTCGCAAGCATGGCCTCCACTCCACAGATGTGCTGGTGGTGCGTAGCCGTGGGTGTGAAGCCGACGCCTCGATCGAGTGTGTTTCCAACCACTGAACCCCATCCGAGCGAGGGTACAGAAGGCCACACCTTGGATTTGGTCTTGACGCAATAGTCGTATAGGTCGGTGAAGGTTACACCAGGCTCCACAACAGCATACGCATACTCCGAGTTGACTTCAATGATCTTATTCATGCGATGAAGGTCGAGCGCTACTGAGCCATTGACGCGAGGAGCTGGGCCGCCATATCTAAATTATCTTAGCGAGGCTCGTCTCAACTGTTCCACCCTCGACATGGCTCACCCAAGATTCTTTCCCCTGGAGAATGTCCATACGGGGATGCCAAACTCGTTTGAGACCTTCAAAACTTCTTTCAACTCGTCGATGTTCTTGGGGCGCACCGCCGCACTGGGCATCTTGCGTGTCCCCTCTGCTTCTTGCAGCTCATACGGATCGATATACTCGGTCAGGTCGTCGCCCTGCAGCACCTGGTCTTCCCCAACTGCCCGCTTATACTTTAGAATGGCATTATCGAAGACGTCGCGTTCGATCTCTGGCGGGAGTATCTGCTTCAAAGGTACAGTTATCGAATCCTTGAAAAGGTTGTAGTGGGTCGATTGGTACTCATTGTCGAGATACGCGAGAGAGGGCATGACGAAGTTTGGATGGTAGAGGTTATCACAGGAAGGTCTCACTTCGATATATGTCGCAGGTCCCTGCAGATAGCTCTCCTGTAAATAGGGATGCACTAAGCCAAAGCGTGGCGTGGCGTGGAGTTGCTTCGTTCCCCACAATGCGGAGAAGACCCCACATCTCCAGGGACATTCAGCTGTATGTGTCTCGAGTCGCGGATCGGGCCTTTGAGAGAAGCCCGAGCTTTCTCTCAAAGGTTGGAGAAGGTGCGATGCGTTCGATCAGACGATGGAACGGATGAACTGGCCCCGCAAGACTGCTGGAATGGATGCTGCTGCAACTGTATCGCTTCTCCATGATCGAGGCCTAACACTACAAGCACTGCAGCGAGGCTGATACTAAAGTAGACTTTGGATACTAATAGCTATGTCGGAGCAGTTAGAATGATGGTAGTGCGTAGCAAGAAGCATCCGTCACGACCGCGGAAAAGTAGGACAGCGCTAGCAGGTCGAGGTTGAATCTTAAGGGCAACCACGACATAGAGTTCTGAAGGCGGACGCGACATGCACATATAACAAGTACACCGATGGCTGCTAAAAGAGCTAAGTTTGGATAGGTCGTGAGTTGAGAGGGCCATGGGCCTGAAGCTAGCATCCACCATATGACGTCACATTTCGCGTTCAGACGCCCGTATGTAGCTCCAACCAATCTAACCGTCGTTACATCAATTTCACAATCACGAACGCGACTTCCACATCTTCGAATGATAGTATCCTCAGTGTGGCATCCGCAGAGCTCGGGTCGACGGCATGGCAAGCACTTTGCAAGCTACCCTACTCCTGAGGTCATCCAGCTTATGGTAGACCACGGCTAGAGCTTGTCTGAGGACCGGCTGATGAAGCTTTCAACTCATGCATTCATAGCATAGACGTATTTCGTCGAGAGACTAATGGAGTGAGATATTCAGATTCTCGAACGCACGGGGGCTGCGTGGCGCTTTTGCCCCGCTTCGACACCTTCCAGGCCTCGCTCGATCAGCCTTGTTGCGGCAGCCTGGTCGCCTACCTCATCGACAACACGACCACGTCTCCTTTGCCGTGATACATACGCGACATGCTCGCTACATTAGCAATGGCGACTCGTTCGGCTAGTACCGCGTCGCACTTTGTGCATTCGGCGCTCGACGACTCTGAGCAGCAAATCCGTTTGCTGAAGCTACACCCAGGCCCATCTGAATCTGAAATACGTTGCGACATATCTACCTACAGTATCGAGGAATCTCCGCCGTACATTGCCTTATCGTACACATGGGGCAATCCGTTACCGACACACAACATCCTCCTAAATAGCCGGACGTGCCTGGTCCGGGGGAACCTCTTCAACTTTCTGGATACTTTCCGGAATGACTGTACGAACATCAAGCACCTTTGGATAGACTACATCTGCATTGATCAATCGAATGTCCGTGAAAGGAACCACCAAGTACAGCTTATGGGCAGCATATATCGAAACTGCACCTTTGTGATAACATGGCTCGGCAGCGATCCAATCCAGGTTGCCGGTGCCAAACAATACCTAATCACCGACGACGTTGAAGATCTGCGGCTTCTTCTTAATAACGACTACTTTCAGCGCCTTTGGATTGTACAGGAAGTCCTGCTCGCGCCCGAGGTTCGCATCTTTTGCGGCCATGTCTGGATATCAGAGGCAGACATTTGCACGTTTGTCAGATCACGCACAAGCTCAGGCTTGCCCAGGGCTGCAAAATCACTCTTCGGGGAGAGGAGCCTTGCATCTAGAATAAAGCAGTACGGCGCTCCCGAGCAACTTTCGCGCAGCCTCTCCAAGTACCTCAGAAATTATAGTGCTAGCCACTGCGACGATCCCCGCGACAAGGTATACGGAATCCTTGGGCTAGTGCCTCTAGCGAATATCGAAATCGACTATGCGAAATCCAAAGAGGCAGTTTACCTCGATACTATCACCAGTCTTGCTGCAGAATATATACGAACGAGTAGATTTCCCGATCCTAAAGGTCTACCATTCCTATCTTCTGCTGTTGCGCTAGCTCTGAATATGTCGTTGAAGCCTAGTGTGGCATTTCCAGCAATGATAGTTGTCTTGACCAAGTACTGGGCGATTGCTGACACACCATCGGTATTTGAGATATCATTTCATTGCGCGCTTATTGATTGGAAATATGGGGAAAAGCCGCCGCCGAAGAAAGGGCTTTGGAGTAGGTCACAAGCCTGTTGAAGTGATTGCGGGCGGGCTACCATTGTTCCCTTTGCCATTGCTTCAACGCTAGCCAATCCTCGTAACCTCAAACCTCAAGAAAGCAAAATCGTTTCCAAGATATGCCACCTCCTCACGACTATATACCAACTCGCTCAGCGGCAGAATATCAGCCTCGGTCCGCCATTTCGTACCGGTCTGCTCGCCCACCACATTCCACATACGCTCGAACGTATTCGCGTCATGTAGTGCAAACTCTGCCTGCCCAGCCTCACGATTTGACTGTGCTCTTTTTGCATAGTCGCTTGTCCCGCCCTGGAAACCTATCACCAAACTCCCAATTTTGGAAAACTTTACAAGTTCCTTACACGCCAAGACTTGCGTGTCCCAGTCCCATTGATGTAACACGTGGACGATGGAGATGACATCAATCTGGCCATATAATGTCATGAATTCATCAGTGGGATACAGCAGGTCGGACTCGATGTACGGAACATGGAACTTGTCTTTGTCGTTGAAGAACTCAAATCCGAGGTCCCAATGATTGACAATGTCGTTACCAAAAAGATGCTCTTGGGGCACACCATCCAGGACAAGCCGGCGCAGATCTTGGCCCATGTAGCAACCAATGTCGAGGAACCTGCCGCCGGCTTTGAGTCGTGAGATGATATCGGAGTAATTTGGCTGTCTCGATATGCTTGGTGTGAGAAAGGCTCCTATGCCTGTACATGGATACGGACGGATGTTCCAGGCCTTTTCGCGCTGTCATACATGTTAGATACACATTTCAGTCTGGCAGAAGAGTACCTTTCGTAGCTTACAATGGCGTAAATGTGAGTTTGAACATTATCTGGCGGAATGCCGCTGTACTGCTCAAGGAGCTGCCGCACCTGAGAATACGGGTCAGCGAAACACAACTTCTTATCACTGAAGTTTCACTCACCTCTGATGTGATCTTGTGGTCTATGTTCTCCAGCCACCATGGGTAGTCCTTGCTCGGCTCCTTCGAAGCTATCGGGTCCGATATTGGCTTTGCGGACGACATGATGATATTCCTCGCTACAATGATGTTACAGAGTGTTTCTGGTCTTGATGGACACGACTTGGCATATGTCAACTAGGTGGAGCGGGAAAACAGCAACGATTGTGCACCGCTCCAGAAACGCTAGTCCGTTATGAACTTAGTCTGTTTCAACCTCAGGTTTTGCGCTGCTACTCGTGCCACTCCCATAATCTCAGGATCCCATGATCGGCTCTCTCGGAATGCGAGAGGTGCCGTATGACACGATGGTGGCAAGGAGTACAAGCATAGGACCAAGGTGGATTTCTGCAAAACAAGCATGCTCCCGGTCGGCGCCCGTGCCGCACTCGTGCATACATCCGAAAATGTAGCTTACGCAGATCACAACAAAGTCCGAGGGATGACGTATTTCGCTAGGCACGCAGAAGATAAGCCTCCAAGGCTGGAAACATGGAATGGCAATTGATCTAGAGATCTGATGCCATATCGGCTGGGGCTTCAAGATGCCTACCGTAGCAGAGCAGACGACACGGCGCAAATACCACTAAATGGCTGAAGTGCTAGGATTCAGATCTTACAAGGTTTACTCGTACCAAATCTCAGCTCAAGCTTCCAGCCGGCAACCCGTCACCCTCATGATAGTTACCAATATGTCTGATCCCCATACCTGGCTCAACATCGAAATAGCTCGCCGAACGTCCCTCTGCCCACTCCCTCAACCTATCCCAATCATGGCACATCTTCTGCTGATCATGTCCAGCATCTCGCTTGCCCCAAGTATGCAGCAATGTGTCGTCAATGTTGCACATTATGTACTGCCTCAGTGCATCGAAGCAATGGAGATCGTGGCCGTGCAACCAGTTCCATGTCTCGTTCCGCTGGAGGGCTGTGTAGTGTTTGCGAAGGTTTACCTTATGGCAAAGTTAGTCTGATTTGGAGGCGGATAGTAGGGCGAACTCACTACACAGTGCATTGCATGGTATGCTTCGATCACGTAGAGCGACTTGCCGCCCGACTCGGGAAGGACTATTGTCTCAGGCAGTTTCTTAGAGACAGCATAGTCACGTTCAATTGCGACGACACCGTGACCAGGGAGAATGTTTTCCCAGGCTTCGGATGCTACTTGCTCGTCGCTCGATATGTACTTCGAGTGTTGGTATATCGTGCGAGGTTCGGTGCGCTGAAGTGGCATGCCATCTGTGTTTCGCTGTCAGTGAGAAACCCTAGGATGATGATGGTGGTGCGGAGTCACATACGAATTGAGAGGCAGGAATCTTGGGTATTCCTGCTAAGGATGATTATAGCAACGCTCTGTATGACAACGATGATGGTCAGAGTTGCGAAGGCTACGGGCCACAGTATCCAACGAAGCCTTGACGATCGCCCGACTTGTGTGTAATGAACTTCAGAAAGATGCTCTCTCTCAAAATCGATCGATGAAACGAGTCTGTACTCTGCCTTCTCTGGTGACATCTTGACTCAAAGATGATGAGATAGCACCCAGTCGTCGATGTGGCTTTGCATGATTATTCGCAGCCTACCAGCAGCTTTCGGGGTCGATACATTCTTGACCGAAGCGAAGCTTACCCGGGTCTGCTATGTTGTACATGGATATGTCTACCAAAGCACGGCGAGGCGATGGGTTGTGCTTGCCCGTGGTGACGTAGGGGGTACGACGAATGCGTGACATTCCTGCCATACCCTGATAGCGGCAAGCAGATTCTGCCTTGCTGAGGATAACAGGGCTTCGCACCTTCCTTATGCACCTTGCTGAGCGTGGTGGGTGTTCAATGCGAAAGTTGCGATATCTCCGTCCCCACAGTTACCCCTGGCCTATCTGCAACCACCACTTAGCCGCCGAGGTTTTCAAGAATTTCCAAGCTTCGGACACCGAAGCTTGATGGGATCTCCACACTTGATACGCACTGTGCCGCTGAAGATGGTTAAGATTTCGCAGTTGTGCTGCACGACCGTTGCCAAGATCAATTGTTCCCTTCGGTACTTCAGCTTGCGATAAGGTCGACGGGTCAAGCAAGGGTCTATGTCTCGGATTAAGATCCAGGAGGAGAAGCAAATGCTATATAGCTCCAAGAGTTCTTCATTGTTTCGTGTGCTAACGACAAGTCGGAGAAGGGAGCCAACCTCAACAATCTCAAACAACCGATATCTGACCCTGGAGGAGCTCAAAGTCGGATCTCGTATTCTAGTTCAAGCAAATTTCCCGCGTAGGTGTTCCATGCAGCTGTAGTGACAATACAAATGCTGACAGTGCTCGCAGTCAATCACACATCGATAGTCATGTATCTGTCACGCTCCCTTATGCTCCTGGCTGCAGTATTTGCGTTCGCGCCAGCTATCTCTGCACTACCCACGCTAGGAGCTGAAATCTCCAGGGTTGAGCCGAGAGGGACCACTGGAGATCTTTGTGTGCTAAAGAGAGGCGACGACGCCGAGGCCGAAGTTGCGTGCTGACGGGATTTACTGCGTGAGCTTATTCAAGGAGGGAGCGGTGTCTTTCGAGTCTGAATTTGGAGAACATTCCGAAGAAGGCTGTGGGCATTGATGAGTGTGGTTGCACACTTCAATACCGAGTTTTGATTCTTTCAAATTCATGCAACAGATACCTGGCAGCTCCAAATGGGTACAAGACTGTCGTTAATCGTGAATATTCCAACATGTCAGTCTGTCCAACTGTGGACCCGTAAGCGGCCGCATGGTCCACAAAATGTGACGATCCTGTCGTGGCGAGAAAGAAGCTTCTGTCCCAGATGGGTGGCTGCAGCTGGGCGCCTCGTCGGAGCGCTAGCGGCGGGGAAGGCGTCAGCATCATGATGCCTCCGCCACGCTCAGCACACCCTGAAAGCGGTATCTCTCGACCGAGCCGGCAATCTGACTGGCTTGCAACTGTCGCATCGACCCCGAATGCGTGCCGCCGTCCCCTCGTTTTCTTTGCGAGATGCCACGTCGGACCGGGAGCCACACGCCAGGGATCGTCCGTAGGCAAGGAGTAGATCCGCTAAACCAACACCAAACCATGCGATCAGCTCGTAACACCCCACTTTTCAACCTTGCATAGTCATACGCTTCGGAAACCGAAGAGCTGTTAGTAGGTATTTCCGTATGGTCAGTTGTGTAACCATGGCCGTTCCGATGAGGCAGTGTAAGTTCAGAGCTCCTCGAACTCTTTAATGTAGGGTATTTGGACACGATACTTCTGCATTCAAGCCACAACCAACACACCAAGCGTAAAGCGAGTCCGAATGTCTCTCAACCAAGCGAGCACGTATGCCTTGAGCATCATTTTGCCATTACTCGCCACGGCAGTAGCTCTCGCAAGAGCGAGAGTCCGACTGCTACAGAAGGCGAACTTCCAGATTGATGACTGGCTAGCTTTCGCAGGCCTGGTACGATATGCAGACCTCTAGTTCATTTCTAAACTTCAGGATTGACGACGATTAGATCGTACTCTGGGCAGTCTCTGCCCTCATC